>SDBU01003548.1_pt1 | contig 19765 bp, 38 predicted proteins | sample 2277071 | NCBI WGS metagenome assembly SDBU01 (sample SAMN10397929, study PRJNA504765) | marine sediment metagenome | isolation source: marine sediment core GS08_GC12, 126 cmbsf | place: Arctic Ocean: Gakkel Ridge, Loki's castle | collected 2008 | reverse complement strand
TCTGAAATATCGGATTCAGTATGTGCATGTGATAATGCAGCCTTGAAAGATAATAGAGATGTAATTTCTGCTTGAGTATATTTATCCAAGTCAGTAATAGAACTCTCGGTATGAGTATGATTCAATACAGCTAATGCTGCAATTAAAACGTCAACTTCACCTTGAGTATATTTATCAAGGTCAGTAATTTTAGATTCTAAATGCGTATGAATAGAATCTGATTTTAGAGCTAACTGTGTAGATATTTTTGAAGCACTCCACAATTCAGTTGCGGAAGTGCCATCATCGTTTATGATACGATGTTCTTCTTGCGTAAAATTTAATAATTGGTCATGGTCTACTTTAGCCTGGTCAAGTGTTATTTTACCACTTGCCATAATGATTTGACTTCCTTCCACATAATCACTTAAAAATGTGGAAAATAGTTGATTGACCCATTTAGTAGATGATAAATCATAATATAAAATATGTTTATCATCAACTCCACTGATATTAACATCAGTTAAAGTTGAAGCTAAAGTTGCATCAGCTTCAAGCACATATTGAGTCGTTCTGCCTACTTCTGTAAAATTAACTTTTAATATTTCTTTTTCTTTAAATTCTACTGTAATAGACTGCCTATCGGCTTTATTTATAATAATTTTTTTACTTTTGAAATCGCCCATTTTATTATCCTTTTATACTGGTTTTTTGACTGTAAATTTTCCTTCAAATAATACATCAAAATCTTTATCATCACCAGTTTCACCATCGTCATATTCTACTGACCAAACATAATTTTTAACATCTATATCAGTATCTGTTATAGTTAAAGCAATTAATACTATTCCATTACCAGCATCTTCGAAATCATCTTCAGTCAATGTCTTAATTATTTTATTTTCTGAAGAATGTCTTGTTTCCTTAACTTTAAAAATAACAGTATATGCAGAAATATCAATAGCTGCATTATTTCGTGTAAAAAGAATCTGATATTTTCTTGTCCTTCCTTTATATACCTCTAAATTGACATTATTTTCTAAAGTTTCCATTTAATCCTCCAAATTTGTGTGTGTAAAAATTCCATTCATACTTTGAAGTTGTAAAATTGTTTTTCTAATTTTAGAATCTTTATCAATATTTTTTGGAAATTCCATAACTACTACACCTTTTAATTCATATTTTGTATAATTAGGTTTAATTATAATTGATGTTACTAATGCAATCATATCTAATTCCTTCTGATTAGGTGTCGGTTCAAAAGTATAACTATCATCTCCATCATCTTCTAATTCAAAATCTTTAGTTCCCCACAGACTACAATAAATTAATGCAGCCCTAATAAACTCACGCAATTCTGTTTCAGAATATTTTAAATAGCAAGTAGAATTTATTTCTATTTCGTCATCTGCTGCTAATGTAGCAGTTACTGTAACTTTATTAGTAGTTGCTGAAAAACTATAATCACTATCACCAAGTGCAACACCATTCTTAGTTACTTCACTTATTGCAATTATATTCGGTTCTGCTAATGTAAAAATTGCAGAAGTTGTGTAGGTGAAAACTTCTGTATTTGACTCAGACAAATCCTCAATTAATGCACGAATTTTTATTTTGACTTCATCGAACACGATATTACCTCCTTAAAATGTTTTTCCCAATACTCTCTATTTCTTTTGGTCTTCAAATGGCATTTTTTACATAATGCTATTAAATTTCTTAAAATGCTGTTTTTCTTATCATAGTCAATGTGATGACAATCTAACTGTTTTCCATTTTCTAACTGAGAACATCCACAGATTTGACATTTGTAATGGTCTCTAAAACGAACTTGTTCTTTTAGAGTATTGTCAAATTCTGCTCCGTATTCAGAATTTTCATAAGGGACTCCTGTTCCTCCTGCAGCTAAACTTAATTTACTTCTCATTTCTTTTGATAAAGGTTTTCTATATAAAGGATGATTTTGCCCTTTATTATATTTATCGTGGCATCTTCTACATCTCTTAGCATTTGGAATACTTAATTCTTTATTGCAATCTATACAATGTTTCTTTACAACTCTACGTTTAATACCAGAACAAACAATACATCTTTTTGAATAATAAGATTTTAACTGCTCCCCACAATCTACACATTTAGGTTTGCCTCCTATAAAATTTTGATGATTAATACCTTTTCTAAATTCATAACTACATATCTTACATCTTTTTGCTCGAAAATCAATTAATCTATTACAATCAAAACAATAGTTTTTTATTTTATATTTTGCAAGTTTCAATTTTGTTTTCTCCTTATATACAGATTTTCACTTCCACGCCCTGCTAACCATTCAAATCCCCAATACTCAAATATTTTAAGGAGTGGATTGTTTTTCTTTACCTTAATATATATTTCATCTTTAACTTCAGATAATAATATTAGCATTAATTCATTTGCTATCTTATTATCCTTCGCCAACATTTTTAAAAATTTACGTTCTGTTTTTTCCGCAAAACCAACAACGATACCCATACCTCTTTCATTATAAGCAATATAATCTCCACGTTCCAAATCTCTAAATAAAAATTCTTTATTTTCTCTAATATACAATCTTTGATTATCTTTAGTAATATAAAAATCCCCGAAGACATCATTTATTTCATATAAAATATTTATAATTGCTTTTTCTTCTTTTTTCGATAATTTTGAATTTTTAAATTTTATCATTTACGTTAAATCTTCCCAATTAATCATGTCTTGTTTAACTTCTAAAACATCTCTAATAACTGTAAATCTTTTTCCTGTAGGAGATGTAATTTCTACTTCTACATTATATATTCCTTTTTCGCATTTAATAGTATCTTCTTTTTCTATAATTATTTTAATATTCCCATTAGTATCTAAAATTTTTATTTGTTGTTCAGAACCACCATTTACTTGATTATTACCTTTTTTAATTTTAATATCTTTAGAATTTATTTCACATCTTATTTGCCAATTAGTTATATCTATTACCTTATTATCGGCATCTACAATTTGATGTTCTAATTCCCAAGTGTCTCCTTTATATACTTCTCCTAACATTTTTATTCTCCTATTATATATTTAAATGCTTTCCAACTTCCTCCCACTTCAGATGCTATTATTATATATTGTTCGCCTGGAGTTAAATCAAAATCTTTATAATAAATACCCAAATTACCTATTTCATCTCCCATTTTATGTGTAATTTTAACTCCATTCATATCATAAAGTTTAAATTTAATATCTACACCCGAATTAAAATCTTTCGCTGCAAATACAATTCTCATAATTATCCTTTAATAAATCGGGGAGGAGAGCGAGATTTACTCTCACGCACCTACTATCTCTGGCAGATGCACTCCCCAAACTTTAATTTTTAATTTGAAAAATATCCGCCAGGACTAATTTGCACATCTAAATCATCAATAGTTTCTTTAATCCCTTGAATTTTATCAGTTTCGGATTTGACATTATCTACATTAGTATCAATAGTATCTACTTTACCGTCTACTGTAGAAACTTTTGTATCTATTGCATCTGCTTTCCCGTCAACTGTAGTTACCTTTGCATCAATTCCATCAACCTTACCATCCACAGTAGTTACTTTAGTATCAACCCCATCTACTTTTCCATCAACAGTAGTAATCTTAGTATCTACTCCGTCAACTTTACCATCTATTGTTGTAACTTTAGTATCAATTCCTGTTGCCTTTGAATCTACAGCATCTACTTTACCTTCAATAGTATCATTCTGAGCTTTTACTGTATCAATATCTACACTGACTACCTTAAATGACCTAACCGCTTTGTCTTGATTGATAGCAGAAATTACTAATTCTTGCCACTGTCCCAAAACATCAGGAGTATAAGAACCTTCGTATTCACCATTAGCTATTTCGGTTAATACTAATTCTGTGACCCCCCCCCCCAAAGTCAAACAAAGAACCATCAGGTTTTCTTGCTTTCAACTTTAGGTCAACTAAACCAGTAACAAAATTCTGAGCTACAAATCTAACCACCTTTTCCACATTAATCTTATGACTCATAATCTAATTCTCCTTTCTAATTAAAATAACTTCCAGTATATTTCTTAGCTGATTCATCTCCATAATTTCCACCTTTTATCTTTTCGGCTTCTATCCGTTTTACCTTAACTGTAAAATATACTTTCCTTTTACTTTTTAATCCACTTAATTTCGCTAACTTTTTTACTTTAATAATCTTAGCTTTGCCTTGTAATTTACTTATTTTTGCTCTTATCATGCTTCCACTTTTTCTGATAAATGTTGAAACCAAAAACTTCTATTAAAATTTACTCTACTATTGCATTGTGAACAAAGTGTTATTAGATTTCTTTCATCACTATTTTCTTTATTATAATCAATGTGATGAACTGTTAATACTTTGCCTAAAACTATTATATGTTCTTCTTCAGTCATATCGCAAATTTGGCATTTATAATTATCTCTTTTTCTAATCTTCAATCTTAATTCGTCATTAAATTCTATGGCATAAGGTTCATGATTTTTGCCATGAACATAACAAGGATTTAATTTTCCTTTATTGGCACATTTTTTACATCTTATAGGAAGATGATGACCTTTTAATTCTTTTCCGCAATCTTTACAAGTGCGTTCTTTTAAATATTCACCATCAGTATAATGAGGATTATTTTTGCCTTTATTATTTAAAATTCCTAAACGATATTTTTCCTTAGTGGCACAAGAATTACATCTATTTGCTCTTTTATCTATAATTTTTGGACAGTCTAAACATTTCTTCATACTAAAATTCCTCTCCCTTTCGGGAGGAAAGGGAATTTAACTTCCCTTTCCTAATTATCAAAAACGACCTAAGTTATGTCGTTGGTACACTTTACAATTCCTTTAGGGCAAACTATTGCTTGTATGATTTTCTCATACGCAACAATACCATAACCTAAAGTATCAGTCCCATCAATATTGGTAGGGGACTTATCAACAATCAAAGCTCTTTGAGCATTATCCACCGATGCTCCCATAAACTGAGCAATCTGAGGACTTATTTTCCTACGAACAAAAATACAGGGTTTACCATCTGCGATTTTGGAATTTCTCGCTACCATGATAAATCTATCGGCTGCAAGTAATCTCGTCATTGCTTCATCACCAGTTGTTTTCACTGTGCCGAAAATCTTTACAACCTTAATTCCCCATTCCTGTAATTGTCTCAACAGGGTAACACTATAATTTAAAGTTCCTGCCTGGTCTTTATCATAGGTGTCAATTTTCTCTTTAACAGTTGTTCCAGCTAACAGAACTAAATTATCACCATAATCTTCTAACAAATGTTTCGCCTGAATTATAACATCATATAGGTCTTCACCAGAATCCAAAGTTACTGTTTGCACAGCATCGGAAGCGGTAATGGCTGCAAGGATGTTTCTAACTTCAAGTTTATCCAAAGCATGAGTGATACGACTTTTCTTTCTACCTAATACCTGTTGGTCTGGCGTATCCATAACTGTATCCAAAAGCACATACTCTTTCTTGGAATTTAATCCTGTGAAAGACAATTCAGTAACACCTAACGGAGTTCTTTTCACTGCTGTAATTGCACCAGTGCTGGTATTAACCTGATATATTTCATCATCATCAGTATCCTGAGAAGCATAGTAATAAGTTTTCTCGCCAGGTTCAACCACATGAACATCACATATTTCAGAGATTTCCACAGGGACTGGAAGATTGTTATTAATAGGCTCACCAATATACTTAGCAATTTCTAACTGTAATCCTTGATACTGTTCCATAATTATTCCTTTCCTTCTTTTTTGTCAAATGCTATTTTATTCACTCCGCTTTGTATCTTTTTATAGCGGTTTTCTTTCTGACTTCCTTCAACCAAATCACCAGCATTTTCAGTAGCGACATCAATATCATCTACACTGTCGCTATTTTCTAACTCACTCTTCTCCTTTTTTAAGGAAGCAATTTCAAAATCCTTATCACTAAGGATTTCTTCATCACTCATATCTTTGGCATCCTCGCCTAATATTGCTTTCCTTTCAACAAGTTTATTAGCGTTTTCTTTATAAAATTTTGTTTTCTGATTAGCTGTTTCGAGTTCCTGTTCTTTATCTGTTAATTGTTCATTGGCTACATCAAGTTCGCCTTCAACAATTTTCACATCCTCCTGAACAGATGCTAATTCAAGGTCTGTCAAAGTTTTATTACCTCTTGCTTCTCTTAATAGACCTTTCAACTCTTTAGCAATAAACAATATTTTTTTAGCTCTTTTTGATTTCTTATTCGCAGTTACTAATTGAGCTTTTAATTCAGTAACCTTACCAGCTAAGTCTTTTAATGTATCTTCAACTTTTGCCTTTTCTTTCTTTATTCCTTTTTTACTCATAGGCGTTACTCCTTTCGAAGCTTTCTCTAATTTTGGGATTTCTGTTATTGCCTTAACTTTTCTTTGGCAATGTTTAGATATGTCAATGTCAAATGTAAGTCCACATTTATTACATTGGACAGAAGTTTTTGGTTGGTCAGATGTAGTATTGAAATATAAAGTCTGTTGGCATTGTCTACAAGCGACATCTCCTTCATACATGAAAGTTGGAATTTTAATTAATTCATCAACTGCCAAACTTACAAATGCTACTTCATAATCTTTTGAACACATTCTACAATGAATTACAGCCTTCTCTCCTTTATCTGTATGTTTAATCAATATCCAATCTCTTGCTCCGCAAGCACATGATACTTTAAAATTCATTATCTGAGGAGGATAAAGCATTGTTCCTGCTCTATCTACAATTGCAGAACATTTGGGACATTTTAATTGGACACTAATTGTGTCCATCGGCAAAAATTCTTCTTCGCAATTTAAGCATTTAATTTTAATTGCTGTTGCTACTATTGGTTTCACCGCTTCTGGTGGTGTTGCTACTTCAACCTTAGTTTCTGGTTCAGCCATTTTAAGTTCTCCTTTTTCTACTTTACATTTTCCACATTTTCGACATTTTAAATTTCCGATAGTTGTTAATATATCATTACATTTATATTTGGCGGAAGCTGTTTCTAAAGTAGGGGCATCAATTACCTTTTTTATTTTTGCTAATTCTAAAACTTTAGCATCTTCAAATGCTGGTTCTTCTTCAAACATAATTGCACCACCAGCGACTTCCATCTCCGCCATATCGTATGTTCCATTTTCATAATGAACATAGTCTTTTTCAGGACTCCAAATTTCAAAACTGGTTGCTAATTTATTTGCTTTAAATTTTCTAACCACTTCTTTCCATTCGGTTGAAAAAGCAAATTTGAAGAAAATTCCATACGCAATTACCATATTTTTTTTAGCCACATATTTAAAATCAATATAGTAACCTACGATATATCTACGATTATGGTCTATATTAATAGGCTTTCCGACAAGTGTAGGTAATGCTTTCAATAAACGAGCTTTAGGTAATATAGCCCCATTGTCATTTGGTTTATCAGTAAAAGCATAGACAGTTTTAAATCCAGCTAAATCTATACTATGTTCTGCTAAAACTCCTTTTAATAGGATACCTTTAGCTTTCGCTATATCCATTACCTCGTTTCTTTCCTTACCTTCCTCGATAATAATGGTCGTGCTTCGTTTTTCAAAATCTTGAAGAAATTCTGCCAATTGAATATTGGTTATTTTATCGTTCATCTTTATCTCCTTATAATTATTTTATTCTTATGACAATCTTTACATAGTGTCTTGCCATTATTTATATCCCAAAAAGGTTTCCATTTTATTGCCAATCTTACCAAAGTTTCTTTATCTTCTATAGGACTAAATTGGTCATATTCTTTTAAGAATTCTTCATAAATTTCTACAAATAATTTTTCATGATGAGCATTAAGATTATGTCCTTTATTATCTCCACAATCCTGACAAGTATAATTGTCTCTATTAAATACTTTAATTCTCCACTCTTTATATTCTGCTAAGTTTCTAATTAATTTTATTAATAATGTTCTACCATCAATATAATTCGGATTATTTTCAGGGATTGCTAATCTTTTCTTGCTTGCACAAGAACCACATAATCCTGACCCATTTTTCCAAGTTTCATAAGTAATTTCTTTATTGCATTGTTTACAATCATGTTTTTTTAAATATTCACCATTAATATAACGAGGATGATTTTTGCCTTTATTGTTTATAATTCCTAAACGCTGTTTTTCTTTCATATCACATGAATGACATCTTTTAGCATTTCTATTTATTTCTTTTCCGCAATTTAAACAATAATGTTTCTTATTAGTTCTACCATCTACATAACGAGGATGATTTTTGCCTCGTGCATATTTATTATAACAATTTCTACATCTTTTATATTTTTTCTTGCTTAATTGTTTCCCACAATCTATACAATTTAACAATTTTATTTTCTCCTCATTACTTTTTAATTTTGCTCCAAGCAGTTGCTGCTGCTAAAGCATCCGCTTTTTTCTCATTAAATTTTGAAAGATAAAAATGATAAGCATTATTAAATATCTTCATCCATTTTCTTTGTTTAGTAATTGATAATTTCTTTACAGATTCTGGAAGCTGTTTTACTGTTTGATAAGGGCTTCCTTCCAATTTAGCGAATTCAAGCATTGCTTGTTTAAAGTTCTTCTTCTCTGCAGGATTGATTTTATCATCAGGAACTGCACTGTCTGGAAGGTCTTTTCCTTTTCCTTCTGTATTCTGCGTTAGAGGAGGATAAGTTTTCTCTGGAACTTTGGCTTTTGTTTCTTTCTCAATTCTCTTCAATTCAGATTCAAAAGGAACTTCAACTCCTATTTCAAGTGCAGTTTCACGACTAAGTATTCCTCTATCATAAAAACTTCTGATTAGAGATTTAAATTTATCAGTCATAAAACCTTGAACTGGAGAACTGGTAACTAAAAAATCTAAGTTACCATATTTCTTATGTTGCCCTCTATTCTCTTCTTTTATTCTATAAATTAATTCGGTAAGAATTCTTTCTCTAAAATCCTTCACTCCTTTTTTAATCTCAGCAATAAAAGCTGTCGGATTTAAAACGCTTTCTTTCCTATTAGAAGCAACAGCTTCTGCAATGTCTAAAAAACCGAAACCGCCAAGAATTCCTTTTTCTGCAGCAGTTGTAAGAGAAGCTTTAAATATTGGCTCTAAACTTGGAATTAAATGTTCTATTTTTTCATCATATTGAGTAGCTCTGGTAAAAGCTTTATTTTTCAAAGTATTGAAATAAGACTCTACTTCATCTTTTAAAGCTTGGGCGATTTCCTTCATTTCATCATCTTTCCAAATTCTTCCGCCTTCACCTTTCAAAGCTGCTTGGGTCAATGCCTCTGTTCCTCTTTTTAACATTAATATATAAGGAATGACTTGATTCAAAACTTCTGCTTGTTTATCTTTTAGAGCATTTATAATAGTATAATTATGATAAATACCACGTTTAACTAAAAAAGTTTTTGGATACATACTAAACCATCTACCATAAGGTTTCGTAATTATAACTCCTTTATCCAATTTATCCTTCATGTCTTTTCCAAGATAATAATTATAATTACCAATTTTTGTTTCTATACTTGAAGACTTAGAATTTGCCCAAACACTTCCACCATCTACAAAAAACATTTTAGATGGTAAATTAATTCCTTTAACTTTTTTCCATTTAGCTATTTTTAAAATAGGAAAAGATGAGCCTTTCCATCTTTCCTTAAAGTATTCTTCCGCTAACGAATTAATTCCTCTTGGGACTTGCCCTTTATAATCAGAATTAATTGTTTCTTTTAACCATTTTTTCAAAATTTTATTATACGTTTCATTGTCTGTTTTTACATCATATTTTACTTCTGCAGATTCCACCATAAAATCAGTTAAGGAATCTATTAATCCAGTGCAATCATCATCAAGCATTATAGAAATTGCTGAAGCTTGATTATGAAACTCTGTAGGGATATTTATCTTTTTAGCTAAGACATCAAAAAGTACATCTACGAGCACACCATTAATTTCATTTGAACTTGGCATTGTTTATCTCCTATTTTGCGTAAGCACCTTTACCCCAACCATCGGTGTCCACTTTAGGTTTTTCTTTTATTAGTCCTTTATTTTTCCATTGCATGATTGCCCATACTTGAAATGCCTGATGTAAATGGTCTTGTCCAATTTTTGAACCATAACTAAGTCTGACTTTCTTGGACTGAATCATGTTATTAAATTCTTTATCTAATTTTAAATCATAAAGACAATCTATTTTTTTATTATAAAATATAGTCCTGATTCTTCTTACTGACCAATCAACGGTAAATTCTTGCACATATTTAGGATGTCCACCTTCATAAATTACTGCACCTTTATCATCTTTTTTATAATCTACTTCTACTTTTTCACTGAAATGAACCCGAACAATATTTTTATTTCCAAACTTCGTTAATAAACTTCTCCAAAGGTCTCTTCCTCCACCATCGGTGCAATCAACTCCTGTAAGTTCAGCTTTTAATTTTTGAATCAAAAAATTAATAACTATAAATTGCTCATCAGGAGTCATTTTACTTAATGTTATATTGTAAACATATTTAAAAAGGCTTTCTTCATTTTGTCTTGGAACTGAAAATATTATAATAACTTCAGAAATCTTATCTCCATAATCCATCGCAATAAAACATAATTCTGCATTTGATGGTCTCTCGACTACTAAAGTATCTTTAAAAAATGGTAAATCTTCTCTCGTTACTTTAAATTGTTTTATTGGTTTCTTTTTATTATGAGGATGATAGCATTGTCTAATTCTTTCAATTTCATAAAGACCTTCAGCATCCTCAATCAATTCTGCTAATATATGAATACGATAAGCAAAAGTGTCTTCATTTCCAAAATCATCAATAGCTTCTTTTTTACGAGTTTCATTCCAAGCAGGAGAAATGGTCTGTGGGATATTAACCAGCCAATTCTTTTTTTCTAAATTCGTAAAAATATTTCCTGCAGGAGACATCTTTGTAAAGCTCGTAATTCCTGCAAAGCGATAAATACAACCAAGCTCTGAAATTGCTTGAGACCTTTTCTTTACAACTTCTTCAGTTTCATATTGATGTTCATCAATTACAATTTTTGAAGCATGTTGCGATTCAAAGTGACTACCAGCTTTTTTCTTATCTGACAAATTCATATTTATACCTTGAAGTAAATGTCCAGTTGGCAATTCTATTGTAATCGGTTTTCTTTTCACCGCAGGTTCAAACATTTTAAAAAATGGATGTTGCTGCATTACAGTAATATAAGGTTCTGCTACATTTGCAAGATGGGTTTCATCAAACGATGATAATAAAGTTACCCAATCCTCAAAATGAAAAGCAGTATCTAATAATAAATCTACTAAAAGTGCGATTAAACTTTTGCCAGTTTTTCTGCCTGTATAGAAATAACCATCTCCGCAACCTTTAAGATTTTCAAAGTTCTGATTATCTGTCAATTCAGGGTCTTCAATAATCAAATATTCATAACTCATATAAGGTAATTGATATAATCTAACACTCATACAATCTTCATCATCATAAAGTTTTAATGACTTTAGATTCCGAAGACTTGATGTAAATAAACATTCAGAAATAAACACAGGGTCTAAAAGATAGCCCATTGAATCTACTTCTTCGTCTGAAAGTTTTTCTATAAGCATAATTCTCTTTACTATTTTGAAACTATGTTTTATTAGATTGTGGGGAATCCCACGAACAGAATGAGCATTAGCTCATGAACGGAAGGTCATTTGACCAGAACAAAATTTTAATGAGGGTTTTTTTACCGCTTATCATCATCCTCTGACTTGATGGCAACTAACACTTACAATACCCACAAAAGCGTTTCATCCTTGAATAACTTTAATCAAACTTATTTCTAAGAATCAATTAAAGAGCAATTTTTTAATTATAAGATGCCATTTATTTTAAATGACATCTCAACTTTTTCTACACATGGCAGATAAGCTAACTGTTCTCGTAATTTCCGTAATTAATTCTAAATTTCTAATTCCATTAAATGTTCCGCTTGAACATTTATTACAAGTAATTTTTTTATTATTACCGCAAAAAATAGTTGCTGGACGAACAGTGCATATTTCGCATTTTTTACCAGCAATCATTGGTGCTCTTTTATGTTTTCTATTTCTTTTCATTTTTTTGTCTTAATTCTTTAAGATATATTTGATTATACATTCCTTGAAGATATTCTTTTCCTGTCCCGAATAAAATCTTGGAAGCTCTGTCGAAATCTATTTTTCCTTCATGAATAAGTGCAAATACCTCTTCAGAATATACGAATGTGCCCCTGAACATATTAAACGAAAATGTATTGTAATCTGTTATTTTCCTGGCAAGAATATACATTTTGCCACAATTTCCGCACTTAAAAGTGAAACTTCCTCGATGTGTAACAGCATGGTGTTTAATTTTCTTTAAGAATCTTTTCCAATATTCTAACCAGCCTTCTTTTCTCTCATCGTTAAGACCTAATCTGGCTTTTAATTCTAAAATTTGTTTCTGTAAATTTGTCAATGATTGTAATTGATAAGTGCTCGGTATTTTTTGTTTTCCTTTGGAGTCTTTATCAGTAAATTTAGTTCTCATTCTATTTTCTAAAACCTGATTATATACCAAAGTTTTCAAATTTTCTAAATCATTAAATCCGCCAATTTCATGCTGTTCAATGTAGCAATTATAAATCCGAGTGGCTTCTTTTTCTTCAGAAGGTAATACCCCTGTCCATTCTATTCCAGATTTAGGGGTTTCTTCTTCCACTTTTTTCGTTGCGATTTCGACCAATTCAGCCTCAGTCTTGTTCTTAAATGGCTTCAAATTCCGCAAGGATTCAACTTTATTTTTTATCTTTTCATCCATCATTTTCTTAACTTATTGATATTAAATAGGTTATAGTTTTTGGGGAAAAAAGAACAATCTTCTCTCCTCCTACTACAAGTATACCACATTTAGGGGTCATTTGTCAAGGGGGGAGGGTGTTTCTATAACTCCTTCAAACTAATAGAGTTACAACATTTCGGATTTAAACAAAAAAAGTCCCCTAAACGCAACTATTTGTAAATAAATAAGTTACGCATAATTTTGAAAACCTAAATTATTTTAAAATAAATTTCTTACTTTATCTCTACAATTTTAATCAATAAATTTGCATCAAATTCTTTTTTACAATTTTTACATATTAAAATAGTTCCATTAAAAGGTTCTCCACATAATTCCATTAAATCTTCTTCAGTAAATTCTACATTACATTCAGGACAATTAAAATTATCGGGAGTAATTATTTTTTCCATTTATTCTCTCTCCTTCTTTAGTTCAGCAATAAAATTAATAACATCATTTAAACAACCTGCACTCCATACAGTATCAAATTGCGGAAAGAAACAATATTGTCTCCAACCAGAATTCCATTTTATAAGTCCTAATATTCCACCATGTTTTTTATTTATAATTGCATAAACTTTAGTCTTAGCTTTTTTCTCTACTAAATTAAAAGTTATATATTTACCTTCCATTATTATAATTCCTTTTTTGGTTTCAAATCTTTAGTATGCTGTGTAAATTTACCGCAATAAACACACCTAAAAGTAAAACCTGTTAAGTTCCACATTTTAGAATTTGTAGATAAAGGATGATGATAATTAAACCATTCACATAACAATCTATAAACTTTTACTTGTAATTTTTTTCTTTTTAAATCCATTGGAAAAAAATAAACAATTAAAAAAATTATCATTATCAAAATTGGGAATAAATTTTCATTCATTACTCAACCTCCTGTTCTTCAATTTCATACCAGTAAGATGGTTCTTCAGCATTGGTTTTTATGTAGTCTTTTGCTTTATCTTCATCATAAAATATTTTCTCTATGTGTGAATTATCAGTTCCATAATCACAGTAAACTAAGTAAACTTTTTTAGGTTTACTATCATTTTTATGTGCTTCTACAAAGCACCAATAACATCCCTTCTTAGTTTTAAAATCTTTATTAGGAAGTTCTCTTCCGCAGTTTTTACAGGTCATTATGTTCCTTTGCAAAAACCTTTATATACATTCTTATCGTTGAATCCGCACAATCTACAAGTTCTCTTATTTCCTTAAAAGACAATCCTTCTTTTGCAAGTTTTCGTAAGTCGTTTTTTTCTCTATTTGTCATTTTTCCCTTTCTAAACCTAATGTTTGTAGAATTTTAATTGCTTCTCCCTCACTGACATTATGTGTTTTAATTAAAAAATTAATTTCATCTTTGGATATATATTTTCTATTTCCAATTTCATCAGCAAAAGTAAATACACTCATCTCCTACTCCTTTACTTAATTTCTTATACTTAAAACTTCTCCAAATTCAGGGCTATCTCCATTACAAGAAAATTGCATTTTTGCTAATTCTATAGCTTCATCTTTATTTTTTGCTTCAACTATTATGTCCGCAAAACAAGCACAATTTATTCTAATCTCATACTTCTTCATCTCTCACCCCTTTTATTTTTCTCGGTAGATTATATTAGATTAATTTCTCTATCTCTCTTTCTTCAACTATTTCAGCATATCCTTGATTTTTAATTGCAAATTTTATAAAACCTATATCACCACTAATAGTTCTTACTGCGTATTTATCTTTGGTAAATGGTTCAGGAGTTTCCGCTACTAATCCTCCCAATGAGTGTAATGTTTCATCAAGAGCATCTCGATTATTTGTTTTTACAATTAATTCTTTCATTCTCCCCACCGCCTTTGGTTAAAGTTCTTCTATAGTTATACGGACTTTTACTGGATTTTTCCTTGTTGTGTATGCTAAAGGTGTTTTAGATATAATTGGTATTCTTATGTCAAACCAGTTTTGTGTTAATGTTATTCTTCCACTTTCAAAAGTGTGTCCCCATATCATTTTCTTTAACCAATTTTTTTCAACATATCCATCTAAGCTTTTCCTTTTCTTCATTCCGACCAGCAACCTTTCTTATTTCTCCACATAAATATCTATTAACCCATCATGTTTTTTAAAGTATGTATTAAATCTACGCTTACAATAAAAATAAAATGCCCAAATATGTTTATTAATAGGTTGGTCTTTCCAGATTTCTATTTTCATTTTCTATCCTTTCCTCTACTTTTTTAATGCTATTATTATTAATACTAAAATTAACCATGCTGGAATATAAAAAGTTTCAAAATATATATATGCCCAAGTGCCAAATTTATCAAAAGCACCTGTTTTTAAATAATAATCAAATCTTTTTTTCAGATGTTTTTTTATCATTTCTTTCCTTTTCTTCGGCAGGTTTCCGCTTCGCTTCAACCATGCCTTGAAAACTAAAATATTATTAAATCACTTTGTTCATTAAAAAAATCAAGAATTTTAGTTGAATCACCCTGAGAAATATCTTTATCTATTTGAAGTTTAAGAAAACTATAAGACTTCCCACATTCATAAAGAATATTCAAAACATATACAATACCTTGTCCTTCTACCTTTTCTAATTCAACTGTTACAATATGGTCAAGTCTTAACTGATGATTCTTAATAGTAATATAATCTTTCATATTACCTCCTATATTTTTATCTATATAAATTAAATTGAATCACAATAAAACCTACAGTTCCTAAAGCGTTTAATATCATATAATTCCATAAAACCCCTTCCCCTTGTTTTAATCTTGTTATCCAAGATATATTCATAAGTACAGACGAAAACAAACAAATTATTTTTAATATAATTAAAAACATAATTACCTCCTTTAATTAAACATTATACCAATACACATAAAAACGACCCCGACTCCAATCCAATCTTTACCCAAACATAGATAATAAATTCCAACTCCAATAAATGCCCAATTCATATTTACTCCTCTCTTATTACAAGTATACCATATCGCTACCCCTTTTGTCAAGGGGGTAGCGAAAATAAAGTTCATTCCCTCTCTTCCTGCCCTTTATTACCAACACGTTACATCAATTCTGATGTCTTAAACCCCAATATTACCCCTAAGACCTCATATTTGACGCTTTAAAAGGTTTACATATACTCTGAAATGTCCACTATTCCTTTACATATTAGCTCCAGATTAACTATTTGCTGGAAAAGACCCCTATATATTAAATGGGGTAATATAAGCCAAAATTACCCCCTTTAAGCGATTTTACCCTATTTAATTACCCTAATTCAAAACCATACATATAACTGTATGTATACCTACATATATCTGTACGAATCCATACATATTGCTGTATAAAAAAGGTATGTAAGTTACTTAGGAGATAACCTATGACACCTAAAAATACATTACATATTGATGTAAGCCAATGTATGCGGTTGTAAACCTATATAAATCTATATAAAATATCTGAATAAAATGTCACAAAAAACCTCATATAAATACGACAAAATATTCCGTATAAATTCAATATAGTTGTTGAAAAGTATAAGAGATATTTCAACCTATATGTTGAACTAAAAACCTTATGAATAATATACCCAATAAGGTATAATTAACTATTAATTGAGCATATATTGCACGATTATTGCACGATACTTGCTGATTAATACCCGATAGGGATTGATTACCAGGCGTTTACCGCCCCTTTAATACTTTATTTATAAGTTGTTTATTGTCAGCCATTTAGCATTATTATAGGTTATTTGGGGCTATTTTAGCCCATTATTACAGAGTTCTGTGGTTGCCAGGTCTGATATTTACAGAGATGGCACAGAGAATCACCTGTAGTTGTGCAGAGATATTACAGAATAAATAAGGGTGCTAAATAAGACCCCATATACCTAAGTCATTGATACCATTGATGTTTTAGTCTACTGAATTGCAATAATTTAGTTTAATAATGGATAAATTTGATGATATTTATTATTGGCGGTCAGGTGGTATGCTTATTGCTATGTAAATTTAATAGTAGTAGCATTAATCATGCCATGATTTATTTATTTTAAAATAGTGCCGATACTGAGATTTAATAAGGTATTATTTTTAGCATGGAGGGTGATTAAATGGCTTACAGTATAGCATATTTAAGGCAGGTTAAACAGATAGAGGTTAGGGGGGTATAGGTATTAGCTTTGATGATTAAGGGGCTTATAGAGGGATTAAGAGGGTTTTTTTATTTAACTATACTTTAATAATAAAGAGTATTTTTGGAATTGATTTAAAATTAGAATTGTAAGTCATTTAATAGCAATAAGTTAGTCCCCTTGACAAAGCTAAACACTTATGGTATACTCTTTAACAGGAGGGATAAGACCATGACAGTTAAAATCATAGACCTTAAAACAAGACAGCAAATAGGTAAAGATTATAGTTATAGTCAGAGAAACAGGGCAAGGAACAGAGCGGACAAACTTAATCTTGAGTATGGTGCTTATAGATACATAGCAAAAACAATATTTAACGAGGTATAAAATGATAAAGACTATTGAGTATAGACATAATAACAGAATAAAGAAGATACAAAGAGATGTTACACTACATATTGAGTTAGTCTGGTTATTAGTTAGTAGGTTTTACTCTATCAATCATAAGGTAATTAATCCCGACGTTATTCTTGACAATGTAGTTAATACATATTAAAAAAATTAGTGTATTTAATAAGGGGGTAATAATGAAAACTATTGAATTAGTGGACCTTTTTGAATATTTAAAAACAAAATATTTATATAGTTTTGTCAATATTAATATTCAATTTAAATCTGTAAAAAGAGGAAGGGCAAGATATTTAACTAATTCAATCACTATCCCTTTATGGATTTTAAATTATCCTATTGAGTATCAGTATTATTATATTATTCATGAAGTTACCCATTTTATTGCAATTTATCAAGGGCATAATGATATGTTTAAACAAAAAGAAAAAGAATTACTTAATGAATTTGGATTAATTCCTATATACAATAGGGTATATATTAAGCAATTAAATGGGATTAATGGAGATGTTAAATATAAAAGAAATTGGCTTTAGATTTTTTATTTAAGGAATTGACTAATGATATATTTAAAAATAAAATCTGATTTATATAATATTAATGGCATTGATAATATTAATGGTGTTATTAATAATAGAAACAGATTAAAAGCGGTTAATAGAATAGTTAATCAAGCAGTTAAAAAATATGTCAATCACTTTCCAGAAATTGACATAGTAATTGATTTAAAAAAAGTGAAAAATAAATTAGGACGTTTTTGTGAGTGGACAGGATACAAGATAGAGTATAGAAAAAGAAAAGACAAGGATAATCCTCTTATAATATTATTTATTTCTAACATAATGTTTAGGGCTAATAATGTAAAATTATTAACTAAAATTTTACTTCACGAATTTTTGCATTTTAAACAATGGCTAACAGATGATAAAATAGGACATGACAAAAAACTTCCTGCCCATTTAAGTTTAACATTGTCTAATATAAATAATAGCATTAAATTATCAGCTAATCAGTTAATAGAAAGGAGGTAAGACGTAATGAATAATTATTATTGTCAATTTTTAGGAATTTTATTTGTTAGTCGTGAATTGCAGGATAAAAAAAGACTTTTAAATAAAATTGCAAAAATATATGAAGATTATCAGATAAAAGCACAAAATGAACTTGATGAATATTTAGAAAAAAATGGAATACAAAGACATATGGGAATGATAGAAAAAAGCATTAAAAAATAATAAAAGGAGGTGAATAGAATGTATAAAATAGTTAGATACTATAAAAGTGGAAGGAAGAAAACAATTAAAACAGTATCCACTCTTGAGATTGCACAGCTTCATTGTAATGATAAGGGAACACGCAAAGAAGGTGTATGGTTTGATGGTTATGTTGAGATAAAATAAAAGAAGGTAAAAAATTGAATATAAAATATATAAATCAAGTTAAAGGTAAACTTAAAGCGGAAAAAATTGATTTGCAAGATTATAAAAAATCAATTCAATGTTTGAATAAATGCGTCGCTTCTATGTTTTGTATATTCATTTATAATAACTATATTTATAAATGGAGTTTATAAAAATAGAAAGTTAAAATATTGAGCAAGTTTATTTAACAGAAAATAATAGGAGGTTTTAAAAAATGAAAAAAGAAAAAGATTATTTAAAAATGGGGGAAAGTTATTTACTTGATAATAACACTATAAAAAATTATCTTCAATACTCTGAAGAACCAAAACAGCTTGAAGAACTTATCAAGGAATTGGAAATTTCTTTTAAACTTGTTTCAGTAGAAAGATATTTTGACGCTGATAAAGAGGATAGAATAAAAGCGAATATTATAATCAAGCGAGGAGGTAGGATAATTAATTTTGATTATGGCATGTCAATTAGAGACACTAAAATAATAATGTCTGACCCCATTAAATTTAATAGCGGAGGCGGATTGATTGACGTAGGAACTTCAAAAAAATATTTTAGAAACTATTATCAAGCAAAGCTTTTTAAACAAAATGAAGTTAAAAAAATAAAAGAACGCTTGCTTTATGATGTTCTTACTTGTTGTGGTATGGATTATAATATTTCTATTGACTTTGATGATTTTTGTTCTAATTTTGGTTATGATAATGACAGCATAAAAGCCAAAAATACTTGGGAAAAAAGTTTGAAGCAATCAAGCAAATTGCAAAAAATATTTAATGATGATGATGTTTCTTGTTTACCCTCTTGATGGTAGTCCAGACACGCTCAAGGTCGGTCTGGTAGTCCAGACACGCTCAAGGTCGGTCTGGTAGTCCAGACACGCTCAAGGTCGGTCTGGTAGTCCAGA
>SDBU01003547.1_pt1 | contig 19766 bp, 19 predicted proteins | sample 2277071 | NCBI WGS metagenome assembly SDBU01 (sample SAMN10397929, study PRJNA504765) | marine sediment metagenome | isolation source: marine sediment core GS08_GC12, 126 cmbsf | place: Arctic Ocean: Gakkel Ridge, Loki's castle | collected 2008 | reverse complement strand
TAGGCAAAAAATTGGATTAAATTGGAAATTTACCAGAAAACAAGCAGAGGTGAAATTCAAGATCAAAAGTAAACCGAATTAAATGAAGATGGTACTAGTTCATGTGGAATATAACTTCCGGTAATTTTAGATGATTCTACAACAATATCACCAAAAATTGTTGAGATCTTCTCAAAAATTCCATCTTCATCATTCAGTTGAAGATTTTTTAAAAACCTTATTTTTTCAACTACAGGGTCCAGAAGTTTTAATAAAATACACATTTTTTTAAGAATATTGTTGATAGCTGGTATTACATCAGAATTTATTTTATCTTCATTCATCCATTAAAACCTTTTAATAGCTTATTATTTTAATAATTAAATAACTATTATAATTTAATCACATATGTTATCAAAATACTATCATGAATTTATATATGTTCGCTTTTTTTATAATATATCATTTTAAAACCCCACTTTTATACCAATAAAATCAAAATTGCATCCCTTTTTATCTAGGATTCGTTATAACAAAGGTTTAAATATAACTTCTTTGTTGTTAAAATTAAATTATTATAATAACAATATTTTAATCCTTAAAAATTATGATAACAAATTATGGAAACTAAGATATTGTTATAAAAAACATCTAAATAAAATTTAACAAAATAAAAGTGAAAATGGAACATGAGAATACGAAACAAACTACTATTTGGTTTTGCTTGTTTAATTGCAGTATCGGGGGTCCTAGGTGTGGTAAGCTTCGTTCAGTTCAGCACTCTAGATAAAGAATACACTGATCTTGCCAATATAGATTCCATCGCTATGGAAATAATGATGGATCTAAAATATGATGTAGATTATGCACTTCGAGAAATGTGGGAATATTTAGGTGGTGATGCATCCCATCAAAGAACTGAAATTATAGAATCCGCATCAGAATTTGATACACACGTAAGTAAACTATTGACACTACTTCCTGAATATGCTACAGAAATTGAAGAATTGGCAGAAGATCACGATGTAATAATAGGTTTAATTATTAATTCTTCTGTAGGTGTATTAGCAGATCAAGATATGATATTAGGTCATATCGATGAAATTTTTGCTCTACATGAGGAAATTGATGCTGATCTAGACGCGCTGTTAAGCATTATGGACGATCAAGCAATGGATTTAAATGCAACGATAATGAAAATGTATATTGCTGAACAAATGTTATTTGTATATGAATACATCGCAAATCAAGATCCTGAAACTCGAGATGAATTCAATTCCTCATTGGGTTTATTTGACCAATGTATCACTAATATCGAAACGTTCTACTCGAACAATAGTGCTGTACTCGCCCTAACGGCTGAAATAGAACTTCATCACTCTAATTTCTCTATTTTGGCTAGTGCTCCTGGTGATGGTGTTTTTGATGACTATGATAACATGCAATCTAAAATCAGTAATATAAATATGACTTTTGAAGAACTTATTGGTGATTTGAATAGTATAGATCTACAGGTAGATGCTCATATTGAACAAAATAAAGCAAAAGCTCAAACTGCTATTACAACCTCTTATATTGTAATAATCGTCCTGGTTATCGTTGCGATTATTTTAGGAATTGCCATTTCAATTCCAATAATACGAGGAATAACTAGAGCCATAGACGACTTGGTTGATACATCGGACCTAATTGCTAAAGGAGATCTTACAAAAGTAATTCAAGTAGATGGAAATGGGAATGACGAAATTGGTAAATTGAATAATTCGTTTAGTATAATGATCACTAATTTACGGAGTCTTATTTCTAGCTCTCAGACTGCAAGTATAAATGTATCAAACATCGCCACAGAATTAGCTGCAAGTTCCAATGAAGTAAATGCTGCTTCAGAAGAAATTGCTTCTACAACCGAACAAGTTGCCATGACATCACAAAGCCAAGTAAAAAGTCTTACAGATATCAGCAACATGGCAAATGAGATTAGTACTTTATCACATGAAGTCATGAGCTCTGGTGGTGATATTAGAAGAATTATGGATCTTATTATTAACATATCTGATCAGACTAACTTACTCGCCTTAAATGCGAGTATTGAAGCGGGAAGAGCTGGAGAGCATGGAAAGGGTTTTGCTGTTGTAGCAGATGAAGTTCGAAAACTTGCAGAGGAATCTAAAGGCTCAGTTCAGAATTCTAGTGAAAAAGTGAACGAAATTATTTCACGCATTCAAAGATCTGTAGAACTCATTGGAAATATTACAGGAGATATTGAAGGGGCTCTTGCTGGTATTGAGGAAACATCTAGGGCTATGGAGGGAATTAGCTCATCAACAGAAGAGCAGACAGCTTCCTTAGAAGAAGTGACTTCAACTGCGAATAGGTTGGGAACTTTAGCTGATGACCTTAAGGGAGAACTAGAAATGTTTGTACTCGAAAAAGAGGACCTTAAAGATTCTAACAGAACATCTCCTAATGAAACAGTACTAAAGAAACCATTAATAAGAAGCCCATTTAAAAAATAATAATATATATTTTCTAAAATTTTTTTTCTTTATTTAAAAATAATTAAAATACAAATAAAAAGAATAAATAATTGAGTGAAGTCTTAAGTTACGGATTATTGGATAAAATATTTTTTTCACAGTCAATCCCATGACATACTTCCTACCAAAATCTTGGGGTTTATCTAACCAAGGATAAGCCCCATAGATTTTCTTTAAAAGTCAGATCTACCTATTCAGATTTTTACATATTATCTCAATAGGTTTACTTTTATTTTCAAAGATAATATATTCTTTGAATAATTTATTCACACACCTTATATATTCTGCTCTTCGTCCAATTGCGATACCTCTTTCTCGAAATGTTAAAAAATACAAAGAAATTTCTCTTACACCAGAAAAATCATCCACCTCTAATACAACATCATGAATGCATAAATCCGGGAATAAACTAAATATCAAATTAATTAAGACAGGTTCTGCTCTTATAATTAGGATCTTTCTATTCGCAATTTGCCGTCTCATAGAGTTTAGATAAAGTTTTGATATGAAATAATGCTCATTTTTAACAAAAAAAAAGATAAAATGCTTAATTACAACAATTAATTCGGGGTGTATTCCATTAGTTTTCTCATAGAAAAATTTGAATAAGGCAAGTTCAGTATTAGTATATTTTTTAACAAAGGATAAGAATTGATAAAAAATCAAATCATCAGCAATAGTGTAGAACACATGTAAGTATTTATTACAATAAATTTAAACTACGAATTAAATTGATAATTTTATCACCTCACTTAACATAAAAAAACCGTGAATGTACAAGCATAAACCTATAATAGATCCTTGGTTTTATATATATTAATCAATAATTCCCCTCAAAGGTTTACCTAATGTTTGTTGAGTATTTTTATTATCTTAAGGAAAAATTGCCGGTAAGTGTTACAGAATATATGACCTTATTGGAAGCCCTTAACAAGGGTCTTATCCACAACATGGTCGAATTTTACTATACATCAAGGTCGATTCTTTGCAAAAATGAGCACCATTTCGATATTTACGACATAGCTTTTGCGAATTTCTTCAAAAATGCGATGTTGCAATTCCCAGAAGATTTTAAACGAGAAATCTGGGAATGGCTTGATAAACCTATTACATTATCTGAGTTAATTGAAGGACTAGAGTTATTACTGAAAGAATTCCAACAGTACTTAAAAGTTGAGGATATTCAAGCACTATTTGAAGAACTGCTTGATAAATATTCTGATAAATTAGGAGATAAATTACTTGAAAATGCCCCAGATGATATCAAGGAAGAGATTTTTAAATGGCTTCAACAAAACCTTGAAGGCTCAGGAGTTAACGCTGCATTACAAGAGATGCTAAGCCAGTTTTCAAATCTCGAAGAACTACAGAAACATTTAGAACAACTCATGCAAGAACAAGATGAAGAACATAATTATGGTGATCACTGGATTGGTACTCAAGGAACATCACCATTTGGAAATTCGGGACAAAATCCGATGGGTATGAGAATCGGAGGATCAGCTGGTATGCGTTCAGCTGTCCAAATAGCTGAAAAAAGAATTTTTAAAGATTATAGAAAAGATATTGTCTTAGATACCAGGCAGATAAAATTAGCATTGAAACGACTAAAAAAATTAGAGGAGATTGGAAAACAGGATGAACTTAACATAGATAAAACTATCGATCAAACTGCGAAAAATGGTGGGGATATCGATCTTATTTTTGAAAAACGAAGGAAAAATGATGTAAAAATTGTCCTCTTGATGGATGTTGGAGGTAGTATGACCCCTTATGCTCATCTCGTCAACCTTCTATTTTCTGCAGCAAATAATATGTCGCATTGGAAGGATTTTAAATATTATTACTTTCACAATTGTATATATGAATCTCTATACTTTAACGGACGGCGTAATCCAGAAGAATCAATTGAATTTGATGATTTTTTGAAGAAATTTGATAGTTCTTATAAGATCGTAATAGTTGGGGACGCTGCGATGGCCAGTTGGGAACTTACGGAAAAGTATGGTTCGATATACTACTATCACAAAAATGAAATGCCTGGTATATTTTATGTTCAAGAAATCGCTAATCACTTTAAAAATAATGTGATATGGTTGAATCCCGAACTAATCAGACCAGAATGGAGTCCATGGACCCGTAAAATTATCTCCAGTATTATTCCTATGTACGGTTTAACGATTGAGGGTATAGAAGAAGCCATGAATTATCTAAGGAAGGGTGGCAAAAATCTGTTTACCACGGTTAACTACTTCAAGGGACTACATTATTAGAGATATTTTACTTAATATGTACAAAATCATGCTTTAAGGGAGAATTGAGAATAATTTTTATTTAATCTTCAATTATAAAATAGTAGTTTAATAACAGTTTTTTTTAAATATTCTTGAAACAATGGAAATTGAGGATAATAACACATCTGATAAAAGAGGGGTAATGCCATATTTTGATCTTTTCTTTGGTTTAGCTAACACGTTTGTCATGAGTTTTATGGTATTGATACTTCTAGGAAGTGTAATTTTGGCTTTTCTCGCTCATATTTTTATATTTATCTTGATGATAGGAATCCTTTTGACTTTTTTGAAAAAAAATCCTTTTTATTTGGTTTTTGTTTATGGGACTATTCTCGGTGGTTGTTTCTATGCATTACCGGGTGTTTTTGTAATTCCATTGGAGAATTTCAGTTGGGGAGTTTTTGATTATATTATATTCGGTGTCGGTATTGCTGAAATATTTTATATTGTAATCAAACTGAAAGACTCAACCTTGATGGAAACTTATAGTATGATGTCTCTAATTAGAGAAAGAGGAGCATATGATGCAAGTATTCATTACGTATTAAGGGATCCTGAAGTTTTGAGAATGCAAGAACAGATTGCACTTGAAAACGAATCTAAAGAAAAACAAAAAAAAGAAGAGTATGGTAAACAGTATAAAAAATCCTGGATTATTTCGATATGTATTGTATCCGTAATTGGGTATTATATGGCATATTTTTCTAGTTTCGTTTTGTAGTCTTATGTTTAATTCTCTATCAATTTTTTAATATGCTCAACTCCATAAATAGCATCATCAGCATAGCCATCTGCACCGAATCTTTTAGCCAGTTCTTCATTTAATGGTGCTCCTCCAACAATCAACTTAACTTTTTCTCTTAACCCCGCATCTTGTAGGGCTTTATGAACAACACCAATTTGATCAACTGTCATAGACAAAAGAGAACTTAATGCTACTACCGAGGCTCCAGTTTCTTTAACTTTCTCCACTATCGTTTCAGCATCTACATCCCTCCCCAGATCGTAAACTTCAAAGTTAGCGCTCAACAGAAATATTCCTAGTATATTTTTCCCTAAATCATGTTGATCACCCTTAACGGTTGCGATAACGACTTTTATCTTCTCCACTTTTCTATCTGAAACAGCTAAAGCTGGTTTTAGCACTTCAAGCCCAGCTTTCATGGTGTCTCCTGCTAGAACCAATTCCCCTAAAAAATAATCAAATTCCTCATACCGACGACTTACTTCATCCATACCTTTGGTTAGAGCCGTTAAGACTTCGAAAGGATCCTTTCCATCCTCATCAAGTGCAACTTTAACAGCATCTGCTATATCATCCACTTCCAATTCTACAACAAGTTCAGTCAATTCTTCAAAATCCATGATATCATTCCAACGTTAAAATAAATATAATTCAATTCGATGAATTATAATTATTACTACTTTATTTATATTAAAAATTTTTTTAAATAATCAAAATAAAAGTGTTATTATGGTATTATCTAAACGAGAACGTGTCATTCGTACACTAGAACGAGATGATGAACCAGACAAGGTTCCAATACATTATCTTGGTTTCGAAAGAACTGCCACTGCCTATCAACAATTTCTTGAATCTGACGAATTTCGAGAATGCAATACATATATAGAAAGTAATTTTTCGAGGGAAGATTATCGATGGGCGGGAAATATAACAGAATTAAGATTTTGGAATGTTGATTGTCATACTATGGATCCTTGGAGGCATAGAATGAAGTCTGTTGTCGCTGAGGGTCCACCCGAGCATCCAAATAGTTACATAATACCGACATCCGGTCGAATATTTAAGCGTGTAGAACAAGTCAAAACAGGTTTGTCTTATGCTTGGTATGTCGATGGCTATTTTCGTACTCCTGAAGTTTTACATTCATATTGGGACCAGTATGGAAAACCGTCAGAGCATATTAATGATGATATAAATTATTCTCCTCAAATATGGGAGAGATTTGTAGAATCCCTTTCACCTTACTTATATCCTATGTGCAGATTAATGATTGCCATGCATGAAGCACTATTTGAAGGAATGACAATCAATAGGGTGGTATATTATATGCGGAAAAATCCACAATTTATTCATGAAGTAATGGATGAGTATACAAGGACGAATTTAGAGTTCATTAAGCGTTATGCGGAGGCAGGGATAGATATTATTTTCTATTTCGATGATTTAGGTTATAAAGGGCGCTCTATTCTATCTATTGAAAATTTCCGCACATTTATTCTACCTTACTATAAAAAAATATATCAAGAATGCAAAAAACATGGAATGTTCGTTATCCAGCACTCATGTGGATACGTAGACAAACTCTTACCATTTATGGTAGATGCGGGATTGGATTGCATTCAAGCATTAGAACCTGCTGCTGGTGTTGATTTAGCCCATCTAAAGGAAACATTAGGAGATCGATTATCTTTTATGGGAGGAATAGATTCTTCTAGAGTTCTTAATTTTGGAACTCCAAAAGAAATAGAGGAAGATGTAAAGAATTGTATTAGAATTGCAGGTGAAGGTGGCGGATATTTTGCTGGACCGAGTCATAATATTCTTGATGTCCCTTGGGATAACGTACTCGCATTAAGAGCAGCAATCGAGAAATATCGAACGTATCCATTGAATATTTAACCTTTCTTTAAGAAATCTTGAGTTTTTTATTTAATAGGTAAAGAGAGAATGAAATTTAATCGATGTAGAGGATATATAATTTATTTATTATATTAGTTCAGCCCTAAAACTTCGTATTTCTTCATTTTGTTCGAACTAATAGTACATAAATACCTCTAATTACATATAATTAAATTCCTTTATTTTCATTATAATATTGTTTTATAATGATGTGCATCAAATTTTAAAAAGAAAGATGTACATTATTTTAATCGGGGATTCATTTAAAACAATTACCTCTAATCATATATATATTTGAAAAGGTATTCAAAATGTGGGATTATTATGGATAAATCTAATGAAGGCATCAGTGAAACTGAACTGAAATATTTTAATATTATAAATAGCATTTTAGATATCGTTGTTGAATTAGATTTAGATTATAAAATTACTTATATTAATTCTAAAGATCATGACTTATTAGGGTATTCTAAAGAAGAATTGATTGAAAAGCAAAATATTGATATAATTCACCCTGACGATTTTTCAAAAATGATGGTAGCCCTCTCGAAAACAATAAAAACGGGGGAAATTATTACAGAAGATATAAGATATAAGTATAAAAATGGTCCTTACATTCCCGTTTCCGTAAGAGGACGAAGAGTGAAATATGATGATCAAATCAAGATCGTTTTAACATATAGAGACATAACGCAGATAAAAGAAATCGAACTTAAAGCAAAAGAATCCGATAAGAAATATAGAGAGATTATTAACAATATTGAAGATGGGTATTATGAAATAGATCTAGCAGGAAATTATACTTATGTAAATGATTATACGTGCCGGTACTTAGGTATTTCAAGAGAGAAGCTACTAGGAACGAATTCTAATCAAATATTGGATAAAAACACGAGAGAAGAGATTTTCAAAATCTTTTCTAATATGTACGAAAAAAACCTTCCAAAAGAAACCTTTGAAAGCCAAGTCATAAGAAATGATGGAAAAATTAGGACATTTGAAGGGATAGTTTATTTGAAATATAATTCAAGTGGGGATAAAGTTGGTTTTTACGGATTTACACATGATATAACAGAGAAAAAGGAAGCAGAAGAAAAGTTAAAGAAATCTGAAGAAAGATATAAAGAAGCTTATAACCGAGCTGAGTTATACAAGGATATATTCTACCATGATATAAATAACATTTTTTCTAACATAAAGCTCTCAGTTGATCTAAGTAAGAAATTTTTGAGTGAAACTGGAAGAGAAAAAGATATTGAAGCTCTTTATGATATTATTCAAAAGCAATTTGTTAAAGGTGCAAAATTATTAGCAAATGTTGGAAAAGTTTTTTCTCTAGACCAATCTAAAAGCTCATTAAAATCGATAGATGCCCTGAAAAAGTTAAATGATGCAATAAAATTTATTCACGACAGTTTCCATGAGAGAAATATAAACATAAAAGTAGATTCTGTCACTAAGAAAATTCACATTCAAGCTAATGAACTTCTATATGACGTATTTGACAATTTATTAATTAATGCTATAACTTACAATAACAACTCTAATATAGAGATTCTTATTAAAATCACCAAAGTGATTAAAAATAAAATTAACTACATTAAATTTCTATTTCAAGATAACGGTATTGGGATAGCAAAAGATAAGAAAGACTTGATATTTCATGAAAGATCCAAAAAAGAAAAGGGCTCAAAAGGATTGGGATTTGGGCTAACACTCGTGAAAAAGATCATAAATAATTATAATGGGGAAATTTGGGTTGAGGATAAGGTGAGTGGTAATTGTTCCCATGGTAGTAACTTTATTATTTTAATTCCTGAAGCCATCTGATAAATATATTTTTTTCAAGTTAAACTGAATTTTAAATGTTAAATTACTTCTTTTTCCTCTAATTTTTCAATTTCATCAGGAGATAACCCAAGGAGATTTTGAAATATTTCTTGATTATGTTCACCTAACTTAGCTCCTAAGAATTTAATGTAGCCAGGAAAATTCTTTAATTTAGGAACTATTCCTGGTACCAAAATTTTTCCATATTCATAATCATCATACTCTATAATGGCTTCTCTTTGACGCATGTGTGGATCTTCTGCCAAATCTGCGATATTGTTCACTTTTTCACATGGAACTTCAGTTTTCTCTAGTAATTGCATAATCTCGATAGCAGTATAATTTTTTACCCAATCCGCTATGGTATCATAAAGTTCATCTTGATTCTTGATTCGATTTGAATACGAGCTAAATCTATTATCAGTTAACAAGTCTTTTCTCCCCATTGCTCCTGCCAACCTTTCCCAAAGTTTTATAGAATTTGCATTAATTGCTACAATTCTTCCATCTTTTGTTTCAAAATTCTCTGCAGGGACTACAAATCTAATTCGATTACCTGCTCTTTCATAAATAGATCCGAATTTTGAATACATTGATATAGCACCCCCTGATGTCCGAAATGCAGCTTCTGTTAGTGATAAATCAATAACTTCACCACCTCCACCACTATGATTTGCATCACGATTATATAATGCCATTATCACTGCAAATGCTCCAAGGTATCCAGTTAAATAATCAATTAATGGGAAACCCGAGCGTACGGGAGGATTTTCGGGGTATCCAGAAGTATAAGTCACCCCTATAAATGCACTTACTGTCCTATCGAATCCTCCTTTCTCCTTATAAGGTCCAGTTTGACCATAACCCGAAACTAATCCTATTATTAAGTCTGGATTAATCTTATGCAAAACTTCAGGTCCCAGATTCCAATTTTCTATAACTCCAGGTCGATAATTAAAGAGAGCTACATCTGCCTTAGAACATAATTTTCTAGCTATCTCTTGACCTTCCTTTGTGTGAAGATCTAGCGTGATACTTTTTTTGTTTCTGCCAATTGTTAACCAAAAAGGACTTCTTCTCCCAGATAAACCCCCACCTCCTCTAGTCACATCACCAGTTTTCGGTAATTCTACTTTTATTACTTCAGCTCCAAAATCGGCCATCAATGTTCCGATTAAGGGAGCAGCTATTATAGTTGAAAAATCTATAACAATAATTCCATCTAAGGGTAACTTTGGCATTTTAATCCTCTATCAATATTATTAATTTGAAAAAAAAAATGAAGGAAAAAAATTAAGTTTATAGGATCTATGGCTTATTCTTGTTTATATAATGAGTTTGGATTTGCTTAGAAATATCATTAAAAGGGAGGTACTTCGCTTATTTCATTAAAAAGTATTTTATAAATATTTTTTTTTTCCGCTATATCAATTTCAGAATTAGTTTTAAGAATAACACCTTCATAAATGTCTGATCTAAATTTATGGTTCTTAACTTTCTCTAAGGTCATCAATATCTAAGGTATATTGGATCCCTATAAATGTAGCTCCTGGATTTTGTAAAAGATTTATCGAATTTCTTTTATTCAATAAACGGTTTTTTAATACCCTCTATTTTTAAATAACGTTTAAACTATAAAAAAAACTACACAATAATTTAGCTAGAGTTATCTAATTTCTCTTAGAATCTTATTACTAACATTGGCATTGTAAGCTTCATAAAATAGTGAGGAATATTTCTGGTAGAATTCCTTTTTTTTAGAAATTATTAAATCTCTTCCTTCAGGGTCAGTTTTTCCTTTAGACCATAATATATTTCCTTGAACATTCAAATCTATGTTGTTTTGCTTTTTTACAACTTTCCCTGATTTAATAACAAAATCAATGTTTTCAAGATGTTTCTTGAATCGTTCATAATTTTGAGATAAATCAATTTCATTAATATTAATGTCTAGGATATTAATATCTGCGTCAGCTCCTAATCCTAGATTTCCCTTGATACTTCCAATCCCAAGTAATTTTGCTGGACTTGCTCTTGTTAAGCATACAAGATCCGAAAAATTCAGGACTTCATCATTATTTAATAATTTATTATCTTTAAGAAAATTCTCATTCATTCCTTCCATAAATTTATCTCGTGCTTGACTACTAATTAACCAGGTTGTTATTTCTGGAATATCTGTGATATTTGCGTAATTTGGGAAATTTAATGTAAAACTTAATTGAAATTTATTTTTAACGTTTAAAGCTAAATCTATAGCATTTGCCCATAAATTACAATTATTATAATTTTCTTTACTAAGATTTCTAATAGAAGCAAATGAATCTCCTTCAAATTCTACTGCGGAACTAATTAATTTATTTGCATTTACAACGTTTAAAATGGATTGAATCAATCTTCTGTCTGAAGTAATTAAAGGATTAATTTTGTTGAAACCAATAAATGACAAACCAGCACTGAAATTTAGATTTTCATTAAGATGTTTTATTAGATCTTCATTATCTCCGTCAAAAGCATAAGAGTTTGCATGAGCAATGTGCATAATTTGATCCCGTTTTATTTTTAACCCAGTTTTCGGATTGGACTCTAAATTTAATGACTTGATCTTTTCTAATACAATAAAAAGATTACTTTTTCCCTTTTCCCTTTCATAACCCTCAAAGTGAGCTTGTACCGAATGTGGTAATCCGAGTGATTCGACACATTTTATAATGTTTTCATATACATCAAGAGCCGAAAAATTATATAACCTGCCTGATTTAGTGATGTCCTCCCTTAAATCTTTAAAATTCCAATCCTCGCTTTCAAAGGGATTATAAATCTTGAAACCGTAGCTGTAAGTTTTAGATAAGAGATCTGAGAGAAAAATTGCCATTTCGTTAATCTTTCCTCGTTGGAATTCGAGTTCCAAAGGCCAAAAATTACTGATATTTAACAGCATAGCTTTATCTAAAACGGGAATTTGCTGAAAGTTAAAAGTTGTCTGTTTAGCTAAGGAGGGAAATACATTTGCTTCAATTATCAAAGTATAACCCATTGAAATATAATTCTTTGTAATATTTTCTAAGGTTAGCCCCTGCCATATTTCTTTAAAAATACTGTCATTAGCTCCTAATAATCGTATCCAATTAATCTGCTGAGACGCTACATGGGTATGAATATCAATCGCTGAAGGAACAACAGTTTTTCCATTAGCATCTATCTCTTTAACATCATTATTATTTGTAAATTTCTCTACTATCTTCCCAGACTCAATTAATATATCCTTTTTCTCTCCTTCAATATTATTGAGAGGGTCAAATATGAGTCCATTTTTAATTATAAGTTTATTCGTATTCATTGTAATTGCATTATTATTTTTTGATGATATTCAATAAGTCGTTTAAATTGAGAATAGTTTCTTGTGTAACTTCGACATTAGCTCTTATATTTTTAAACGTTAATTGATTATTGCTTATTCCAGTAATTTGATTTGCCCATATTGATACAGGCATTAAAAGTGTTCCTATAGGAACGTTTTCATCTTGTTTAACTTTAATAATTACTTGACCATTTTGATTTGATATTTTTAAGTTCACACTTGGGGTTAATTTGAGATTTTCAAAATCTCTCGGATTAATTAATCCAAGTGCTAAAGATTCTCTTAATGAAATATCATCTCCAAAAGAAAATTCCTTCATTTGATCATTATTAATCATTCTTACTGTGTTTACAAATAATTCCATAGTCTATACCTCAATTATCTTAATTCAGTCTTTCAATTATTTTGTTTAGAATTTCTTCATCAGAGAAGATATTATCTGGGGGATTCACAATTTTCTCTAATTCTAAGGGTATATGATCCAAACGAAAAGCTAAACCTCTACATTCAATCCCGGTAATTGCTGAGGGTATAATAATATCAGCAACCTTGGAAGTCGCTGAGACTTTATTGTCAATAAGAATTAATGGTTTTGAGAGTAATTTTTTACTTAATTTCCAAGGTAGATGTGATACTGGGTCAGTTCCAACAATTATGGAGCAGTCGAAATCTTCATTTGCTAATTTTGATATTATTGTATCAGGTGTATCAAGAAATTTATTTTCCGAAAATTGTAAACTATGGTTTTTACCAGTTAAAGATAGCGCAACGTGGTCAAACCCTGCCATATTGTAATGTCCACCTAACAGCATAACTGAAATTCTACCTTTCCGATGCTTAATATTTAACATTTTTATTAATTCAAGCAATTCATTTATTGTTTTATCCCCATCTTGTGGTTTAAACAATCCTTGCCCGATGAAGATAACACCATTTTCCGTTTCCGTCAAATTGAGTATAAATCTTTTAAGATCATCTTTATCAATCCCGGCGACTCCATCTGGTGGAATTCCAGTTGGAGAATAACAATTTTCCTTTATTGCTCTAATTAATTCAATATCTTTCCCAGATTCGATTCGAAGTGCAAGATCGCGGACACCCATAACTCCAAATGAAGCAGTTTTAACGGGATCTATAATAATAAGAGTTTTAATCTCTCTTCCAGTCATCCGGAATTTTCCTCGTGAAAAGAGAGTTTTACTGAGTAAACGTGGTATGGATTCCACAACATTAGCGCCCCAAAGGACCAATAAATCTGCTTTATTAATTACTTCTGAGATTGTTGTGAGAGTAATACCTGTATTTTTTGCGATATTGAGAACTCTCCCATGACAAATTATTGAATTCGAATCAATAAATCCATTCGTTTTTTTAGCCAATTTGATTCCATTTAATTGAGCTTCACAACTTACAGTAGAAAATCCATACAAGATAGGTTTAGATGAATTTTTTATGAGTTCAACAGCACTTGATAATGCCTTATCATAAGTTACCTTTGCTAATTCATTATTTTTACGAACATAAGGTGAAAGTAACCTATTTTTACTAGTAAGGGCGTCAAACCTTTCTTTTCCTTTCAAGCATGCTCCAATTACCTCATCAATGTAAAGTCCATCGCTTCTTACTATGATATCATTACATAATAATGAACATCCTGAGCATGTTACACGTTTATTAACCAATTAGTTACGCCTTAATTTTAGTTTTTTAGATATAATCAATCTTTACAGCCTCGCGGGGGCAATAGGATTCACAAACTCGACATTCTCTTGCTTGACCCTCACCTTCTATTCGTCTGCAATATTTAAGATTCAATAATTCACACTTTCCTCCTTTTACTTGAAATAATTGATGTTTCTCAGGGGGATAATTAGGAGCTTTTCCACTTAAAGTTGGAGGACAATACCTAGCATTTACAGGGCAAACAGTAACACAAATCCCACATCCATCACATAAATCTTCATCAACATCAATTTTTAATTCCTTCTCTTTACCTTCTTCAGATCCTAACAACTCCTTTAATGTATCATAGTTTTTCTTAAATTTAAATTCTAAAAGAGGTGGGCAATCATCAACTTTAACTTTTCCTTTTAATAGATCTAACGCAAAAGCCATACAAGTTGGTTTTCCACACTTCTTACAGTTTGTCTTAGGAAGAAATTTGTATAGTTCCATGAAGCTACTAACTGGAATTCAGAAACACCTTGAATATTAATTTTTTTCTATAATTTTCAGTAGTGCATAATATATTGAAATTTATTAATTTCTTTACTTTATGTGGTATAAATTTCTCCTAAAAAGAATTGAATTATAATAACAAATTAGGAAAAATTCATAAAATATTAACAAAAAAATTAAAACCTCCTATTAGTTTCATAATATAAAGAAAAAGTGATTCAAAAACATGTCAGAAGAAGAGATTCCAGATATCAATTTAAAAGAAATGATGATGGAAGACAGAAATGCCAATATCAAAGAGAATATGGAAAAAATTCGGCATAAAATTGTCATCATTTCAGGAAAAGGTGGTGTTGGAAAAACCACTGTAGCTGTAAACCTTGCTATGAGTTTAGCAAGCATCGGCTTAAGAGTAGGAATTTTGGATGTAGATATAACTGGCCCAAATGTAATCAAAATGTTGGGCGTGGATCCAAAGCTTAAACCAAGGGTTGATGTTGACGCAAAAAAATTCTATCCAATTAATGGACCTCTAAATATAAAAGTTATGAGTATGGCGTTTTTAACGCTTAACCCTGATGATCCAGTTATTTGGAGAGGTCCAATGAAAATGAGTGCTGTTAGACAATTTTTAGGAGATGCAATTTGGGGTGAACTTGATTATTTAATTTGTGATTTACCCCCGGGGACTTCAGATGAGACTTTGGATATCCTCCAACTAATACCAGAGGAAAATGTTATTGTAGTGACAACGCCACAGCAAGTAGCTTTAATGGATGCTAGAAAGACAATAAAAATGGCCACTGTAATGCAAAGAAAAATCCTCGGTATAATTGAAAATCATTCCGGCTTTGATTGCCCACATTGTGGTGAATATATTGATCTTTATCCTCCTGGTGGAGCAAAAAAAGCATCAATTGATTTTAATATCCCATTATTGGGAAACATACCATTTGAGGTAGAAATAAGCCAACAAGGAGACCAAGGTTTACCTTTTGTTTTAAAGTACCCAGATAATAAAGCTACAAAAATTTTTAAAGATATCGTGAAAAAGATCAGAGAAATGCTGGAAAGTTAACTGATACTTTCCCAGAGATCTTTTCCTTTCTATTTAAAACCCATATTTCTTCTTTTTAAGCACAAGATCTCCAATTTTAGCGCGAAAGATTCTTTCCATTAAGGTGCATTTAACTTTCAACAAATAAAAAACATCTTTATGTGGAACTTCAATTCCATAAAGACTCTCAAAATTCCCTTGTCCTTTAGATAAAATCACCCCGTTTTCTTGATAAAAATATTTTCTAAATTCTTCTGGAGAAGCATCTATATCTACACCAGGTGTAGCACTTGATTCAATGACTTTGATTAAATTGGTTAAGCCAATACTTTTAGCATCTTCTATTGTAGCATCATTTATAATAGGTGATTCCCTTACCGAATAAATAACCTCTATTTCGGGATATAATCGTTTAATGGTTATTACTAAAAGTTTATCAAATACAATCTCTCCTGCGTTATCCCCAATGATTAACAAGTGAGTAGAATTTTCTAATGATTGTTTAAGCTCTAAATAATCGTTGATCACAAAATTTTTTCTATTAAAATTCTTTATATCTGAAATCAAATCAATCTTATGTTGGCTCGCAAAATCTATCGTATTTCCTATAGCTGAAACAACAACCGCTTTAAACAGAGGATCTTTAGACTTATCAATAATTTTTTTAATTTTTTTGAAATATTTTAAAGCTAGTTGATTATATTCTATCTTAAGCTTTTGAAATGGATCATCTTCATTTATTGTGGCTGAAATAATATTATACGCGACTTTTCCTAAAACGGGAGAAATATTTGCATGTATATCAAATTTCAGAAGATAATCCATTAATTTTTTTTGAGCTTTAAGAATATCTTCACGTGAAATACTTGGTTGTAATAATTCAAAGGCATTTAACATCTGGTTAAAGATACACCCAACACATTCAGGTTCTAATTTCATCTCTGAAGAAATATCAGTAAAACATATCTAAAGGATTTTTGTATATTTACATTTTATACTTTTATAAGCCTAAATTATTTCCTATTTTCAAATACAACTGACTACATCTGAAATCATGGGTGTTTGTCCTCCTTTTATCAAGAAAATTGCAAATTAATTCTTAATAATGTAGCTAGAATTCTTAAAGAGCATGACTAATTAATTTTAGATTATACTTATGAAGAACAAAAAATCTTGCGATTTTATTACTAGATCTATTAAATACTTAAAGATCTAATATATAATCAATAATTTCTAAAAAGGAGTTTACAATAAGTCAGATTCTCCATCGAAATTTAATTTAAAACAAACTTCATTAATTGGTTTAGCCTTTTTTACAACGAGTATTGCGTGGTCTATGTTCAATACTCAAGTTAACATTACACTTTTCGGGTACTTAGGCTCGTATGCTCTGGTAGGAGCATGGATGGCAATGGACAATGTCATTGGAGTCCTTATCCAACCTTTTATGGGAACTCTCTCAGATAATACACGGTCAAAGTTTGGACGACGAATGCCCTATTTAATTATAGGGATTCCTCTTGCTGCTATATTCTTTGTGATGATATCAACGATTAATCCTGCTCAAGATCCTTTATGGCTCTTATTATTGTGGATGTTCTTCTTTAATATAAGTATGGCATCATATAGATCTCAATCTGTAGCACTCATGCCAGATTTTGTTAAACCTGCAAATAGAAGTAAAGGCAATGCAGTTATTAATTTTATGGGAGGCATTGGAGCATTAATCGCTTATATTTTTAATAGGTTTCTGGTTCCTATTAGTTTGTTCCTCGCATTTCTTGCCGTAGCAATAATAATGATTTTATCTTTAATCGTTCTTTTGTATACAATAAAAGAAAAGGAATCCTTTAGTTATAAATTGATTTTAGACATTGAGCAAAAGGAAGGAAAGAAATCCATTGATAAAAAAGATAAACCTAATTTAATCGAAAGTTTCAAAGACATTCTCTCAGAAAAAGACAAATCCACATTATTCATGTTATTAGCAATCTTTTCTTGGTTTGTTGGTTATCAAGCATTGGAAGCTCTTTTCTCTGTTTACGGGATGGATGTTTTAGGAATGACTCGAGGGGATGCTGGATTTATGTTACTCTTTGTAGCAGTTGCATTTCTTCTTGCAGCACTTCCAGCAGGTATATTAGGTTCAAGAATTGGTAGAAGATCTACAATTAAAATCGGATTAGTTCTCTTTATCATCGCCTTAATAATAGGCTTTTCAATACAAACAACTACTGTGATTACTATAATACTTTTCATTGCAGGGATTGGATGGGCATTTGTTAATATCAATTCAATAGTAATTGTATGGGAAATGGCTCCAACAAGTAAAAAAATTGGAACTTACACAGGAGTATATTATTTTTTTAGTTTTATGGCAGCAATCTTAGGTCCCTTCATAGTAGGCTCATTGATAGATGCAATTGGGAATTCATCTCTTCTTCTAGTTTGCTCATTTTTCTTTATCGCTGCGTTAATTCTTAAGTTCTTAGTAAAAAAAGGCGAAGTAGTATTCACCGAAGAAGAACAAGTCGCAAAACAAAAAGCAATTCAAGAACTTAAATAATTTCTTTTTTTTATTTTTGCATTTTTAAAAAAAAAAAAAAAAATTAGAGATTTATTTCAATTTTAATTCGTTCTATTTTTTCGGGTATACCTTTAGCTGATTTTAAATAACCCAAAATTAGGTTTATTAACATTCCACTCATAAAATCCTTTAAGAGAATCTCTTCCTCATTCACGTTTAATTTGACTTCTGTCATTTTTGACTCCAAAAATACTGGTTTTTTTTTTTTAATTATCTATAACTTTTAACTAAAAAATGAAACCGGAACCATTGCAAGGTTTGTTCTTCTACAACTAAAATTTTTTTGTAGGAGTCATTCATTTCGATTCTTCTTTTTTAGTTATTTTTTTAAAAATTGCTATCTATTTATGCTCAAGGAGTGAAACAACTCATTATTGTAAAAATTGTTACTGCAATAATGAAAATTGAGATAGCTGAAATTAACAAGCATATTTTTAAAATTCTTCTAAGTTTCCGTTTCTTTAATTCATTTAGTTCAGAATCCATTATACTAAAACATCTTTCCATTACTTATAATTTATTTTAAGAAAGCTAATCATATTAATTATTAATCAAAGAAAAATATTTGAGAAATAGTATTAAATTTATTTAATTGAGGTATTACAATTGATAGAGAGAAAGTCAAAAAGATTTGTAACAGGTCATAATGAGGAAGGAAAATCAATAATAACCTATAACGGACCTACATCATTTCAAATGTGGGTTACAGATAGATCTCCTGCAGATAATAAGGATAAAAATGATGCTGCTAAGCGAAAAGTAAGACTTGAACCTCCTTCAAATGGTTCTAAATTGGCTTACTTTCAGGTATTTCCGGAAGATCCTTCAAGATCAGCTGAGGAGATAGAAAAAGAAACAGCTGCTGGTTTTGCTGCAATAGACGCCACTCACTGTCGCCCAGATACAACAAGAGATCCTCGTATGCATAAAACTAAAACCGTTGACTATATAATTTTACTTGAAGGGGAAGTCACACTTCTCTTGGATGAAGAAGAGGTAGATTTAAAACCATTCGATGTTGTAATTCAACGAGGTACGAACCATGCTTGGATTAATAAAGGATCAACGACCGCACTTTTAGCTGCAATATTAATAGATGCTGAACCGTTATAGAGGATAAATAATACTTCACCAATATTTTTTTTAAATCCTAACTTTTTTTGAAAGTGTCGTATAATTTTATTTTAATATAAAATTATTATTAATAAATAGAGGTAAAAATCATGGATTTATTACGTACACCAGATGAGAGGTTTGAAAATCTAATCGATTTTCCTTACGAACCTCATTATTTAGAGA
>SDBU01003546.1_pt1 | contig 19767 bp, 33 predicted proteins | sample 2277071 | NCBI WGS metagenome assembly SDBU01 (sample SAMN10397929, study PRJNA504765) | marine sediment metagenome | isolation source: marine sediment core GS08_GC12, 126 cmbsf | place: Arctic Ocean: Gakkel Ridge, Loki's castle | collected 2008 | reverse complement strand
CCGAAGAACTTGAAGCTTCCACATCTCTCTTTAAAGAGTTTCATCATGTCTAGCTGTTCTCCGCCAGCCATGCAGACGACAGTATTCTTCGGGGATAGACGGTCCATGATTGAGTATATAGCCCAAGGATAGATGAACACCACATCGTAGTCATGGGGATTGACTTTTCTCAGGCCTCTATAATCGACAATGTCTCCAGTGGAGTTAGGCAGTGCCTTCAGAAGCCCTTTAGATGCTATATCCCAAGCCCAATCATAGACATCTACGATTATCAGCCATTTAGTGGACATCTCTTTCTACCTCTTCCATTTCATAGCCCTAATTTTCTTAAATATTTTATCCTCATGACCTTCATAACTCAAAGGCCATTCAGGTAAGTGACCGCAAACAACGTTGCCGTCGATGCGAGTCTCAAATCCCATCTCATAGGCGTCAACCCAGAATTGAAGTTCAGATCCATACAATCTCTTTCCATGCTCTTTCTTCGTCCTCCATCTCAATGAACTTTGATCCTTGAAGTGCCTTTCAAATAATCGTCTCTTCGCCAATGTGCAATATTCACCGGTCATAACCACCTTATTTTTACCGATAACTCGCCCTACAATATCACTTCTTCTTACCCAGTCTATTCCGCCCTTGTCCTTCTCAGTGCCAACTACTATACTATTCCAGTCGGTATGACTTGGAGAAATTCCGCTGACGAGATCAACATCTAGACGGATTAATTTCTCAATCATATCTTTTGGGTATGTGGTGTCCGCGTTCCCTACGAAGATATGTGTACTATCCGTCTTGAGGAACTCATCAACAAAGAAATTTAATGTTTTAGCGATCTTAACAATTTGGGTATCTCTACGTCTTCCCTGCCCGATTGTGCGTACAGGGAGCATTTTCACTGATGTCTCCTGTTGATTGATACTCTTTATTGCCTCTGATAGGTACTTCTCACATTCCTTTCCAGTTCTCAGGAACGGAATACCTACGAAGACCTTGAGTGTGGGCTTAAGGCCTCTATGCTCAGACATAAGTCGGCGTCTACTCAGAGTTCTGATATGTCTTCCTATAATAGAGGTCGTAATCCTCGTGTTTGAAGGGGGTGCCATCCGCAAAGACGATCTCTCCCTCACTGGAGAGCATGATGGTTTCGTCTAATATGTGGCATTTAGGACAGCCGGGTTTTTGTCCGCCGTGTTCTTCTCTGTCGAAGCATACGAGTTCGGTTCCACAAATCTTACAGACTCCATTCTGTGAAGCCTCTGGTTCAGAGTCCTCTTCAGCAGATGCTGAGTCTACTTCATATTCGCCGAGGTTTGAATGTGTGGCTTCAAAGGTTCCTGGCTCAGATACTGGTTCAGGTTTAGCCTCAGGCTCCTTCTCTGCTGGCTCTGCCGTCGAAGCCTCTGAGGCTGCCCTTGAGGCCTCTTCGAGCTCCCGAGCTTCCCTGACGAGGTCCGCCTTCAGCCATTTAGGGTCCACCTCACTGCCCCGCTGCTCGATGAAGTGCTTGAGAGTCCTGACGTTCATCAGATCAATGTCTTCGACAACTTTGATGGTTTCAAAGTCCGCCCCAGATATAGTGGTAACTTCCTTGGTTGGGGGTAACTCTATGACTTCCTCATACACCGATTCCTCCGACGTAGGCTCAGGCACCTTTTTAGTCGCAGGGACTGGCTTGACTAGCTCCCAGTGAGGGAGAGTTGCTTCCTCTATGAAGTTTTCCTGAATCCATCCTTGGGGTAGAGAAGGAGCACCCTTGATCAGTTTACCGTCCTTCCAACCTACAAACCGCATAGAGTATTTCGGGTTTGCGCATCCACATGGCATTTACATTACCTCTTATGAGGTTAATGTTGCTTGGCATTATATAAAAAATAGGAGTATTTATCGCCTAAAAAGCGGCGGGGTAGGTCGTATCTGCTAAACACTAGACTAAGCGCAGCTTAATCCCGTGAGAGAGCAGATACACTCTGGTCGAGCGACGACCGGAGCAATTGTTTCTCGTAGCATACAGAATAGATCGTCGTGCTTGTCCAGCTTCACTGTCAGTTTAGGAGCCTGTCCTTCTACATAGTAGAGGTAGTTAGGATCAGGATCAACTAATAGTGCAGTTGTGTCAGCAACTCCAGCAGCGGTTCTCAGGTGAGAGGTCTCCATGACACCAGAGATGATGTCGTTGTCTATCAGGTATCTAAGCATCGAGAAGTCGCTCGCCGCGTTCTTCTCGTCCTTGATACACTTGATTAGAACAGGTCCTGCAAGTAGGACAGGCAGATCGTGGAATCCGTCCTCCTGCAAGAGTGCCGCACCTGCAAGAACGTCATCTATAGCGTTAGCAGGCCATGCTCCACCAGCATAGGTGTTAATGGTGGTTGCGGTCGCTAGACCCTCAACGCCATAACATCCCCAGACACCTGCTTGCTCACCAGTAATCATCATCATGTCCTCAGCCTCTGCAACCTTTCTTGCAGCGGCAATGGCATGGAAGCTCAAGAGATCGAATCCCTCAGACTTCGCGGACTCGAAGTCTCGCCACTGTATAGTCCAGCTCTGCGTAATCGCAGGGACTTTTACAGTAGCAAGCTCTCTCATTGACTTGGTGTTTGCCTGTGTAGTGCCTTCCATGGAGATTAGGGCGTCGTCCTGGTCAACTTCCTTCCAGTAGTTGTAGTTCTTCTTACCAGGCCCGCCGTCCCATCCGCCGCCGTTAATGCCGTTAGCAAACAACCGTTTTCCAACAAGCTGCTTACCTAAGACTTTGACGACTTCGCGCTGAGTGTACTCCAGTTCGTATCTGGTCAAGAGCTCGTCTATACCGATATTTGGTACGTGTCTCATGTCATGTCACCTTAAGGTATCCTACAGTCCACGAGGACGTAAGTGACTGCGCTGTCAGGTGCCTGGTCTTCCATTGCTTGAGCAACTACCATCATTGACTCATCAGTGCCTGGTTCCCAGACTTTTACGGTTCCTGCGCCAGCAGGAGCTAGAAGTTCTCCGCGCTCCATGTCCTCTCCTATCTTCAGTCTCGCCATTACGAAGCAGTCGCCCTTCACAACCTTCACAGAGTCCCCTTCAGCGAACGCCTGACCGACCTTTCCGCCGCGCAGCGTCCCTGTTGAAGATATGTTAGGTGTGATGATAGCGAATCCTATCGCAGCAAGTGAATCGTCTGTACATGCCTTGATGGATTTGTCGGTTGCGGCTGCGTTAGTGAACTCAACCACGTCGCCTGGATAAATTACGCCAGATGACTCATACTCTGCCTTCAGCGGCTCTCCGCCGACTAGAATACAAGTGCTACTGGGCTTTGGCCACTGTGTCATTGCTTACCATCCTTCATGTACGTGTAGTCTCCGTATATAGACCGGATTGGTTCATATACATCGCCTTCAAGTTCAGACATGTCAACGCCAGCAATGAGTTTACGAGGAGCGTCTCTGAGCATCTTTTGGTCGTCCCTTAACTGTTGGAGCCTTGCGGTATCCATACCAATTAAATCAGCTATAGGATGAGTTGTAGTCTTGGTTAACTCATGTATTAGCTTGGACTTGACGTCATCATCGATGACATCGTTAGCATTCTTGAGGTCTCTCGCTAGAGCGACTTGCGTCGCCTTCAATTTAGCTATCTCATCAGTTGCCGTAAGCAGTTCTACTCGCAGCTCACGCATTGTCTTTTCCACAGGAGTATCTACAGGAGGTACTTTCTGTATTACTACGGGTTCATTTACCATTCTTTTTTATCCCCTTTCGGGTTTAGCATTTCGTAGTCCGAGCCATTCCCGGAACGGCAATATTTAGTCAGGAGCCGACGCCTGAAGGGGTTCGACTAAGCAGTCTGGGCCCACGCCACTGTGTAATTCAGTCTATGGAGAATGTTCCTTATTAATATTTACATAGATGAAGCATTCAGTCTCGTACTCATCGCTCAGGCAGGTGGTGCTATCAATGAGTTTCTTCCTCGGCGTGACCGCTTTACAAAGGGGTCTCCCACATTTGCAGTCAGCTACTAAGTCTGGGCAGACCGTTTTTGTCACCGCTTACCCATGCGCGCGGGCCTTGACTATGAGTTACTGTAGAGAGCAGGGTTAGCGAGAAGTTCCTTTGTTCTCGCCATTTCTGCCTCAGGATCGATTGTCTCCTCTACAGGTTCTGTTGGCTCAACCACCGGTTCAACCACGGGCTCTACTACTGGCTCAACCACGGGTTCTACCACTGGCTCAACTACAGTCGGCGTGAGCTTTCCCTGCATCTCCTCTGGCAAGGCTTTGTAGGCATCGGGGAACTCCTCCTTCCAACCGGTCATACAGAACTCGTCTCCAATGACTTCCTTGAGGACCTTCGCCTCTATGTAGCCCTCGATATGAGCAGTGATTTCTTCGACTTTCTCATGCAATTCAGCTATCTCAGGATCAGGCTTCTGTGCGTCATAGTATGCGTTCACCTTTTCTCTAAGCGCTTCCCTTTGGATCTTGAGAGCCTCTATTTTCTTGTCTATCTCAGCGTTCTCCAATGTATCGCCCTCTGATCCTAAGTCCTCTACAAGTCTATATATCCTCTCCGACCCATCGGCAGTCCTAATGATAAGCGTTTCATCCTCAACTACTGTGACATCATCTGCCGCCAAGCCACAGTAAGGGCTAGGACATCTGCCCCTCTTGATTCCAAACGCAAGGTGGTTCGGGAACATATTAGTTTGAGTGTAATCGTAAGCCTCTCCATTCCATATTCCGGGGGTCCTGTCGGAGTCGAAGAGGAAGCCAACGCTGACGTCGTTCTTCTTACCGCTCCTTAGGGCGTCTAGCATCTGTGCATCTACCTTACTCTTGTACACAACCAGATCAGCCCGTACCCCCCGGATGTTAGTCCTGCCTGTCTTAGGGTCTAGCAGGTTCTTTACGAAGTGTGAGTTCCGGGTCTCACCAGCAATATCGTCTACCCTAGTAAGTAGCTTCTCAGGTGGATGCCCCCCGGCAATGGCCCATCCGTTAGCGAACGGTGCATACTTCTCTAACTCATCGGCTGACTTGTGTGCTCTACCGTCTGAGTACCGTTGCACTCCTTCCCTAGCGAGGACAACGTCCCTGAAGACCAGGAACTCCTCGTCTTCCTCTACCGTGGCTTTGTCTATGGAGATATTCTCATAGACTGTTTTTATTCCGTTTATCGCCATTACCTTTTTCCTCTTTTGGAGTTCCTCTCTGGGGCTTCCTCAGGATATGGTTCAGTTCCTAACATATCCTTTAACATATCCCTCATATATATCTCAACTTCTTGGTAGCATTTAAGCAACATATCCTGGTACCTCCCGCGCCGTAAACATAAGCTCCCAAGTGCAAACGCAGTAAACGTGTGCTGGAAGTGAAGGCAGGAATTGGCCTTTCCGATAGATACGCCCGTCCTGTGATTCACAGTAGTCACATGGTCCTAATATGCTCTCCCCAGGGTTTGTGCCCCATCGCCATCGAGTGATGCCCCCGGATTCGCCGTAGATAATGAGGGCGTTATTCACGATCCTATGGGTGAAGCTCTGTGAGAGCATCGCGATGCGCTGCAGTATGCCCTCCGGTGAGCTCCAGTAGGCCGACGCGCGGGCATCAACTTCGCTCAACATCGTCTATAATTCCGTCAAAGTCCTTGATATAGTCATCCCGCCAGCGCTCCAGTCTCTGTAGCTCCTCTGGGGGGAGTTCGATGGGGCGCTTCAGCATCGAGCTGACTTGGTCACGGCTCAGGTTGAGGAGTATCTCGAACTCAGCCTCGATGGCAGCCTTTCCCTGCTCCTTTGCGCCCTTCTTTGTGTAGATTCCATGTTGGTAGCTATCAACGATGTTCTTGAGTTGGCGGCCGAGGTAGGTGGGGTCTGGCACGCTAGTCTCACCCTCATCGGTCGCAGGAGGCACCCCGCTTATCCCACCCCTAGGCGTGAGTTGGCTGGGAGGGTCGTCGCCGCCTTCAATGGAAGGCATTTTGTTCGCGGCGCGTATCTCATTGATTGTCATGTATTTCAGCTTCTTCTCGTTTGCTGTGGTTTCCATGACTTCGATCTTCGCCAGGTCAAGGGCTTCTACTCGCTTTGTGCTGTTCCACTTGATAATGTATTCACCATCAAAGTCTACCTGGCCTGTGGCGATTAGGATGTCAATCAGTGCCCTCGCAGTCGGTTCTACTAGCGATTGCTCAGACGAGATTCTCTTGAAGTATTGGTTCTCGTCTACTTGACTGCCTGCTAGGGTTCCGGCCTGTGTGCCTCTTAGGATGTCAGAGGGAACCCCACTAGCCATACTAAGGTTATTGATACCGATGTTATCCGTTGGAGTAGGATCAAGGGAGACACCAGCAGCACCTTTGAAGTCTATATCCTCGATGTCCTTACCGAGGAGGAAGTAACTTCTGTTGGATATATCATCGAAGTATCCTTCCTCTTCTAACGTCTGTAACTGCTCTAGAGATGCCTTTGGTATCTTGATAGTAGGCATACCGCTGCCATATCTTACCCAGAGCTTGTACACTCCAGAGCGGAAGGTTCTGTACCCCACGGCGTCGTCGGCGATGAGGTCAACTATTGACACACCTAGGTACATGTGTTCGTCAAGTCGTGTTGCCACCCTAATAGTTCTGGATTGATCTACGGGGAGGTCCTTGAGTTTGCGGATGCCCTGAGAGATTTTGTATTTCACGGGATAAGCGTAGGTTGGAGAAGATCGGTCGTCATCAACCTTCTCAACTTTCACCCTAGTCCACGGGTATGGAGTTATCGCATCTAGCTCAGGCTTCTTGGACTCACTGAGGGGTGTATTCCACGTGTCCTCTGACGTAGCTGAGTACCGACACAGTAGCAGAGCAGTACCATATCTGCGTTCAAATATGAATAATCGTGTTAGCCTCTCTTTTGCTTTAAGTTTGGTGAGTTCCTTCTGGACGCTATCATCCAGCGTCATGTCATCCTCTTTGCTTACGTCGACAACGGTGAACCAGTCGTTGAATATGTCCTGGGCTACTCGTGTGACAATCCAGTAAACCACGGGTTCGTAGAGACTCAAGAATAACCTAGTCTTATCATCTACGTCTCCAATGAATGTTCTACTAGAGGCGTATGATGTGCCTCCTGTGGCTCTCCAGCGGTCAATACCCGCATCAGCGGCTGTCTTGCCGCCGAGCCTTCTTATTACCCAGTCTTTCATATTATCTCACTCTTCTTCTCCTTCTCCGACTGCCTACTCGGGGGCCAAACGAAAGAGCCAGCTTACTTGGGTCCCATGTATCGTCTATGATTAACCCAGCTAGACCATACCTCAGAGCATCCACCGCATGGTCCCTAACTTTGAGAGCTGGATCGTATGTTTGGATCTCATCAAGGAGGTTTACGCATTCAGGGGATATATAGAGTCTGGCTAAGCCGTCGCCTTGTATTTTAAATCGTCCTCCTAGATCCGCTATGCCGTCGTCTCTCTTAGATTTATCGGGTATCGCATCTAGTCCATTATCAACGAATACTTGTATGCTGTCAGGTCGTGATCTGTCGCATATCACTGGTCCACGTCCATGTGTCTCATATAGTTTATGGAGGTGTGCAGTCAGTTGCTCCATTGAGAGTTGTCTGCCATATACTTCTTCTACTATGTAGGCTCTGCCATCGCTGTCTGTTTTGATAGCTAGTATAGCACTGGGGTTCGTCCAGCCGAAGTCAACACCATATCTGGTTGATGTTGTCCTTGGGTCTGGTGGCTTAAAGCCCTGTGTATGGACTGTGTAATCGTACTCGAATGCTACGCCTCCTATGGCTGCGAATTTACCTAGCACGAAGCGGTCGTATTTACCCCCAGTGTGTGTTGACCTTATGTTCGCTATGTACTCCGCAGGAAGGTTTTCTGCGTTATCCATGATGGACATACGGTACACTTTGCTGTTCTCTAGTTTATTGCGTCCTTCAAAGAGTTTATTTAAGGCACTCCCAGGGTGGTCGGGTGTAGTAGTCACCCATGCCCCGACTGCTTTCTCGGGTACTTTATCATCAAGTGGATGGCCTTGACCGCTACCTCTTAGGCGCCTCATGATGCTCTCCCACGCTGCCTCGAACTTTGGGACTAGTCGTGCTTCGTCTAACCAGGTCCAGTCTATGTTCATGCCCTCAGTGGCTTCTGGTTTATCTAGTCCGATCATCCACATCTTGCTACCGTTGAAGACGTCGAGGCTCATCTCCATACGGTTGAACCTTGTGAAGAATGGCGTGGAGTCGATGCTGGTGTTTAACAGATCCTCAAAGGAAGGGATTATCACTTCCCTGAATTTACGATACATAGGTGCTGCTATGAGTCCTTGTGAGCCGGGGTTCTCCCATGCCCATCCTAATGCTTCGCTTGCCCCTGCTTTAGTTTTACCTGAACCCGTGCCAGCGATGAGTCCACGGAACTTTACTTTATAGCGATCATTATGAAAGGGGAGCTGAGCATCGTGAGGGTAGTAGTCGATCCTGACCTTTGGCATTTCAGGACCAGCTATTCTTCTATTTTCTGCTCAGAACTCTGAACTAGGCTACAGCTCTCAATAAATTCAATCGGGTATGAGTGGTCTTCACCCACATTACAATTTGGGGGAGCATAGTGCTCGCATCCTTCGCAATCTTCTGGTTTCATTTTATCACCTTTTGATTAACCTTCTCCATTCTCCTCATTCTCCTCCTCCTCATCCTCGTCGCTATTGGGTCTCCAAGCGCGAAGGACAAAGTTGAGGTCACCAGTTGCCTCAAGTTTCTGCTCAATCTTCTTAGGCATCAGATTATCGAGTAACTTACCCCTGTATTTCAGTCTGAGCCCTATTTTGGCTATGGTGATGTCGGTGAGCTGCTTGCGGAGGATCTCCGCCAAGTAGTCCTCGGCCTCAACACTGTGTAGATCATTGAAGACTGTGTGTTCACTAGCAGCGTAGCCTTCGCCCTTCATCATGGTGCTGATGTCGGGGATGGTCATGCCTGAGGTTGAGAGCTCTAGGACACGTCTCACACGCCTCTTTCGTTGTGCTTTGGATCCTCCCATTTCTTTCACATTCTTTCAGATTCTTATACCTTCTCCGCAGCCTCGCCGGTGTAGGCCTCGAAGCGGTCTATGATGATCTGGCAGTATCTGGGGTCGAGCTCGATCATGTAACCCTTACGGTCGAGCTGCTCGCATGCGATAAGAGTGCTACCTGAGCCTGCGAAGCAGTCTAGCACTATATCATCGGGTAGGCTGCTGTTTCCTATGGCCCGGGCGCAGAGCTCGACGGGCTTCATTGTGGGGTGGAGCTTGCTCTGGGAGGGCTTGGGTATATCCCAGACTGTTCTCTCGTTCCTTCCGTAGAACTTGTGTTTCCCGAGCCAGCCGTATAGTATGGGTTCATGCTTGTAGTTGTAGTCGCTTCTGCCGAATACGATGCTGTTCTTATTCCAGATGAGGGTCTGGCTATGGAAGTATCCCTCCTTCTTGAATGCGTAGATGAGTTGATCAAGGGTCTTCTCAGCGAATGTGATGTATATGCTATTGTAGTCCGTGAGGTATGGTTTGATTTGAGATAGGAACCCAGAGAGCAGAACCTCTAAGTCTTCTGGGTCGCTTTGGTCTCCTTCAATGGGGATTAGGTGTCTTCCGGGGGCTACGATCTTGAGGAACCCCGACTCTACGCCGTAGGCTATCCCATAGGGAGGGTCGGTGAACACCATGTTTACCTTCTCATTCCCGAGTAGCTTCACGTAGGTCTCAGGGAGGGTGCTATCCCCGCACATGATCCTGTGGGGCCCCACCTGGTAGAGGTCTCCGAGCTCGATGTCCGTTTCTACCTCATCAATAGCAGGTATTCGGTACGTGTCCTCTTTGATTTGGTTCAACAGGGCGTCTTTGATGGTTTTCTCACTGAGCTGCAGGATGCTGATGAGCTCCTTGCGGCGGCCTCCCTCGATGAGGCGACGGTATTCAGCGTGGTCGAGTTCCATGTCGTGGACGCCTCGGAGCTTGTTTGTGACCTGTCTCAGGAGCCGGCGGTCCACGTCGTCGACGTCCAGACGGAGGACAGGGCCATAGAACTCCTTGTGGGCCAGACAGGTCTCTAGGCGCTGTTCGCCGTCGCCGAGCATGCCCTTCTTGTCGACGAGGATAGGATAGATCCATCCGTATTTCTGCATGCTCTTCCAGAGACCCTCCCGGGCCCGCTTGGACATGCGATTAGGATTCTGCTGGTCCGATGTGAGTTTACGGAGGTCCTCAAGGAGGGGTTTGTACTCCTCCGGGACACTTATCGTGGTTTTCATATCGTTCCCTTCTTCACGATGAGAGAGGTGCATTCCTTCAGGTTGGGGTATGCCTCGACCAGTAGGCTGACATTGTCGGTGTCTTCTTTGAGGGCTCCCAGTGCTTTAAGCATGTACTTGGGGAGGGTGCATCTTCCTCGTTTGTCGGCTGTTATCCACTTGCGAGGGAGCTCTCCCATGTCTTTCGTTTACCCTATTTGGGTAATAGGGCATATCAGGCTTTTCATGTCATGCCCCTTCAGGAGGTTCTGGGGCCTAAATATAGATAGTCAATACTACCTTTATTATCAGAGGGCGGGGAGGAGGGAAGGGAGACTAAGGTGAGAAGTGTATTATTAGTTGGAGGAGGGCTATGCCAAATCCGACTACGGCGATCACAGTCTTGACGGTTCCAAATGCGGCCTGGATGGCGGCTTTAATGCTCTTCTCCATATTATCGATCTTTGTTTCCATGTGTTTGCGGGATTCGGCGCAAAGGGGAAGGGGAACGTATCCAGAGTGGCTGTGGCCTGGGTTGCCTTCCTTGTCATTGTCCATCGTCTTTGTCCTCCTCTGTTGATTTCTTATATCTCGCCAGGACGTGTTTAAAGTCTCGTATGTCGTCTAGGAATAGGCCGACGCCTAGCCACATGATCTCTGGTTCTAGGGAGGGCCAGAAGAACGTGGCTGTGATGAGGTGGGCGTAGTTCCAGATTATTGCTCCGATCCACCAGTGGTGGGTGAAGTCTAGGATGCGCTTGATCATGTCTTGTGTGAACTCGGGTTGGTCTTTGAACCAGGGCAACTCTTGGAAGCTGTGGTCTAGTTTCTTGCCGAAGGTCCTACCGAATAACATTCCGATCAGTAGCCAAAGGGTTTGGAAATTGTCCATAGGGATGGGGATTGTCAGGGACATTATGAATGAAAAAAGGGGGATGTAGATAATAAGGTTGTTAGCGTGAAAAAAGGGGGATTAGGCCCGTGAGGGCCTTATATCGGCTTAGGTATGTAGTGCCTGTCTCCGTGGTATAGTAGTGAGGGGCGTCATGCCGAAGCATCTTGTTGTCGATGAGCCTCTTGAGGTATCCCTTCACGATTTTGAAGTTCAGGTTGGCCTGATAGACGATCTGGGTCTTCTTGGCGCCAGCCCTCGCCACCTGGAGGATGTCTGCCACGATGTCTAGGTCGTTTCTTCTTTTTGTGTCGTTCATGGTGATCTGCCTAATATTGATGTTTTTTAAGTAGGTTGTGGAGGTAAAATACGGTTTTAGGATCCACGTCTTCTACGTTTCTTTTTGGCCTGGGATCCCTTCGAGATTCCCGTTGATGGTATGGCTTTTGTGGAGCCTTGATCTATGTCTATGAATCACTAATGAAGGTGAGCCACCAGGTATAGTTTCTGTGGGCTCTGAACTTGCTATCTCGTCTTCTAAAAATTTCATGCCACTGCTTGGGAAAGAGGGATAGGATCCGCCATAGACTGATTTCGCCGTCGTTCCATTTGAAGCATAGGCGATTTGCTACTCTGAGGAACTCTCTTGTCCCCTTGTAGATTCCTGAGCATAGTTTTTGTCGTCTTATTTCCATTCCGAAGTATGATCCTTTAGGGTCCATCCACTTACCCGAAGACCTATTAAATTTATGAGGTGGATCAAATAGAACGCAGCTGAACGCATTGTCCCTGAAGGGCAGATGCTCCCAAGCTCCGAAGATGTCAGGTGGGATCCTCAGTTCAATTTGGCTATCCATGAAGATAGTTAAGGGTGGGTGTTTATTTTTCCACAGCATTCGGTTTCCCGCGGTAGCATCTAGGAGCATTTCTCAGCCTCCACCTTCTCGATGGTCATAGAAGTATAGTCAGCCTCGGCCAGCAGCCTGATAACTACATTGAATATGTGCTGGTGCTTCACCGGGATATTCCTCCCTTTATAGAGAATCTGATAACCTACCGCCACGGCCCAGCCTCCCTGATCCCTGGAGCGGCAGACTTGGATTTGAACCACCTATACCCACAGACGCAGTTGTATAACCAGAGATAGTCAAGGTTGCTCGTCCTTCGGGTGTTATCCCGGCTCCCGCATTTAGGGCACTTCATTTTTCAGCCTCCTCATGATCCGATTCACCACACATCAGTTTTCGCCACTCTTCGGCTGAACGCGGAATGTTGCCCTTGATGTGTATTACCGGCGGCCTTTTTGTACGCGGTACAAGAGTCGCCTGTTCAGGATGGCATGTATGATGCAGATATTTCCAGCAATCCTTCTGTTTGCAGATACGAATCGGGGGTTTCTTTCCACCCGTCTTGCAGGGGTATGGCATCTCACGACTCATTTTTCAGCCTTCCATAGTTTACTTTTGCTAGCTTCCTTCTCAGGGCCTCTCTTGCTATCTCTTCCCCGGTCATAGGAGTGTATTTTTCGACTCTTTCAATGGCGCATAGTAGTTCATCGAGTTTATCCATAGCAAGCATGAACTTTCTTTCATAGTCTCTTGTTGGTCGTGCATTTTCTAGTATCTGCTTGGCCTTATCCAGTTTCTTGTAGAACCTTTCGACAGAGGGAGAGAAGAACTTGCCCCCTTTTTCCACCCCTTTAGAAGAGAATAGGTATTTTATTAGTCTCCCAGATGGAGTGTAGACCATTAGTCCCCATCCTCCAGAATCTTTCGTAGCCCGATGAGATCGTGAACATCACAGTGAAACGCCCCATTCTCTACAAACCACTCCGTGACGGCTGTGAGTTTGTCTTCGAGTTTCGTCCTCTCCCTGCGCAGGTTGTTGATGACTTCGTGTTTCGAGAATTGGGTCATTTTATTGTCTCCTCTTGGATGTTTCCGCATTCATCGCATTTGTATGTCGATACTTTGTCTTCGACGGGTTTGTCTGACTGGCATTTGCGACAGTAGACGGCATTTACTCCATTGAAACTGATCTTCATGAAGCGCCCGCAGTCGGGGCAGTTCTGGGGTTGTCTCTTGGTTTTAAAGCCGGACACATGGAAGTTTTCAGATCCGCATATCGTGCATTTCATCTTAGTCCCTCCATTCGTATTTTCTGTCGAAGCTGGGGAATAAGACTTTGGCGACTTCGTAGGGTAGCTTTGTTCCCTCTCGTTTGACTAGCTCTACTTCGTGGCGGTGGCTCATTCCAGGCACTGCGTCGATGTAGGCCGCCCAGTCGTATTCCGCGCTGCCTTGTTTGGCGACTACGAGGACCTTGGTTGCCAGTGCGAACCATCTTACTTCGAGTCCCATCAGTTCACCTTCCTCTCCCCTATCTCCCTGCCCTCAGGGGTCAGTACAACTCTGCGGGTTCGCCCGCCGAGATACCGCACGAAATACTTCTTACCATCTTTGAGTGTTTCATAGCGTATCTCGCCGATTCGTGTGATTAGTCCTCTGTCTTCAAGGCGTTTGAGGCAGCGGCTGAAGGTGGCCCTCCACTTCTCAGTGAGAGTTTCAGATAGCTTTCGGGGATTATTTCCTAGGAAGAAGAGCTCTAGGTTAAGGGTCTTTGCGTCTATCTCCCCTTTTTTGAACCGGTTAACTTCCTCTGATCGCCGGCGTTTGCGCCATTCCTGTCTATTGAAGATATAGTTTCCAGGCTCAGTCTCCAGTCTATGTGCTGCTATCCTGCTGAGCATTGTGACGGGGACCCCCCAGAACTCGTCCTTGATCTCCTCGGCTAGTATCTGGAGTATGGTTTCTTGGTGTCGGCTTAGCTTTGATTGCATCACTCAACCTCCAAGGTTCTCGTTGCTATCCATCCTATAGTCGTTATGTCGAAGCCCTCCTCGATATAGCACTTGGCGATGGAGCACTCGTGGCATTTCCCGCCGTATTCGCACCAGTCGTTCCGATAGTTTCTGTCCACCGCGTGGCGTTTGAGGTAGCATATTGGTGCCTGAGGGATTGCCCACTTACCTAGCTTCATCAGTCGTCGACCTCCAGGAGCCAGCGGAATGCTGTTCTCACCGCTTGGATTTCGACTTCCTCTTTGACTAGGGAGACCAGTCCCTCCGTGATGTCGCTGATGCCTGTGTATTCTTCGTGGTCTAGGTAGGTGTTGCCCTCTATGATCTGTTCCTCCAGCCAGTCGTCGGGGAAGTCCTCGCGGTCGTCTAGTTCCTCTATCTTCTCCTCGTTGACGATTAGCCTGGCGGCTAGACCGACCTTATCACTGATCTTTGTTTTGAGTTCGGTCACCTTTTTATAAATTTCAAGGATTTCCTTATTCAACTCTTGGATGTCCTTGTCGTCCTCGACTAGGGCTTCGACTACTTCTCCGAAGACTTTGTCTAGCATCCCTACGAGTGCCTTCTTCATCAGGTGTTCGTAGAGGGCGTCGGGGTCGCAGTATTCGTAGACTGCTGTGGCGATGGTCTTCCGTAGCTCCTTGGCTGTCAGGGCTTCAATCTCTAGGCCGTATCGTCCCTCGATGGCGTACTCTTTAGCCCACTCCTTCTCATTCTGGGTCTTCTGGGGAATGAGGAACTTGTCGACTTCGATTCTATCAGCTGGGACTTGGTCGATGTTAACTCCTGCCCTGTGGAACTCGGCTGTTATCCCGAGTGTCTCCACCCGCTCGGCCATGCTCTGTGCGATGAGGAAGCCGTAGTAGTCGTAGTCCGTGATTACGAAGACGAGGTAGTCCGTTCCGATCTTTAAGGAGTTGATGAGGCCTTCGATGGCTGCCGTGGCTTGCTGTCCCTTCCCGCATTCGACGGTGAATCCGAGGAGATCGGCCAGTACCTCGATCCTAGGGAATTGGGTTTCCTTCTCAAGGAAGATGATGACCTCGTCGAAGCGCCCAACCCTGAGCTTCTCCCAGCTGCCTGGTCTCCGCTTGGGTCGGGTGCGGTCCTCGATGTTGAAGTCTCTATCGTATTTGCATAGACCAGAGAGGACCAGCTCGCTGAGGACTGCGCTCAGGACTTGGGATCTCCTTCGGCCCCACTTGTCCTGGAGGATATGCTCGGGCTTCTCAACTCGGTTGAGGAAGGGCTTGATGACTTGGTACCAGAGGTTCCTCAGGGTCCTAACTTCGACGCTGTTCTTGTAATCAAAGTCTGTCCGCATCCGGTTGAGCTCGAACATACACGCAAGCCGGATGGCGTCCTTGGCGGGGAATGTGGTGCGTTTCTCGTGCATCCCGATGAAGGTCCATAGTTCCTCCTTGGGGATGGCGAAGAGATCCCTGCCATCGAGGAAGTCCTGGACCTTCTCGAAGTAGCTGTCGAGCTCGTCTCTATTTGCCATTTAGGCGACCTCCTTCTCGTTGAGGAGCATCATCTGAATTAGGTCGGGGGTTGTGCATCCCTCTTCCTGCACCCAGATTGGCCATAGTCCGAGGGGTACGCCGAAGCGTTCACTTTCGTTCATCTTCTCCAGGATCTCCTGTAGTTCCTGGTTGGTCTTCGATCTCATCGTGTTTCCTTCTGGTAGAAGGCCTCGATGTCTTCGATCACCTGTTCCTTGGTGGGGAAGTTCCTGCGATATAGATCCCGCAGTCTTTTGTAATAATGCTCGTCCTCGACGTCGTTGAGGTCCTTCTCCAGCCGTTTCTGGAGGCGGTGGTATTTCATGAAGTCGCATTGAGATGTTTCAGTGTTCATCTAGAAGTCCCCCGCCCTGAGTTCTTTAAGGAGTTGAGCGAAGTCAAGTTCTCCCTTCTCTGCGATTAGAGTCAGTATCTTCGAGACATGGTCTCTGAACTGCGACATCTCCCTGCAGTGGACGCAGGTGTCATATTCCTTGGCTAGATTCCATGCCCACTGTAGGACATCATACTGGACTATTCCGGTGGTCGTCATCAGATCACCTTTCCTAGGGCGTGGCTCTGAAGCACCGTTAGGCGCTTCATCTGCTTGTGGGTAAATATCCCTCGGGCGCTCACCCGTTGTCTCTGGGAGGCGAGTCCGAAGGCTAGGCACATCTGCCGGAAGGGGGTTTCGAGGCAGCTCCACCATTTAGCGAGCTTCTCGGGGGTCCACTGCGAGAACTCTTCGTCGAGCTCCGTAGCGGGCCATGTTGCGAGGGCGTCTAGCATACGCCTCGCTTTATCTATCTCTTGGGTTGCCGTTTTCGTCACCGTGTAAACGGTACGGGTACGGGTATATATAACTTGTTAACCGGTCGTCCATGTGGTGCAGAACCCCTTTAATAGGTACCCTGTAAATAGTGACTCAACGGAGGGGTTCGATACCTTTTGCGCGTGAGCGCATCTTGGGTTTCGTCACCAGCCCCTGCGTTATCTTTTACTGATTAATTCTGAGGGCATCTGGACTAGTCTAAGTGGTGTTAAAAAAGAGGGGAAGAGATCATGAGTTTTGAGGGGGCCGAGGGAGGCTTTTACGCGGATACCTCCGAGCGGAAATCTTTGACCAACGGATGATACGTCGCCGCTTTACTCGCCCTTTCCTCATTCATGATCAGTCGATTTTGTATCCGCCTGGTTGCCAGTAGGGGTTGAGTTGCCAGGCGATGGATGTGCGCTTTCCCACTCGACAGGGTCGTCTCTCGCTCTCGATGAGGATCGGGTCGTGCATTACGAAGCGCTTGTCCTTGCCTCTGAGCTCGTAGACTCGGGGCGTCACGCTGTTGATTTCCCATCTAAGCTCGCGGGCGAGTTCTCGATTCGTAAAGTTCATGGTGGGGTTGTCGATGAAGACGTTGAGGACTTGTCTCTGCTTGTCGCCAATCTCAGGCAGCACATTGCTGAAGTAGGCTTCGAGAGAAGTTGATTGCATTGCTGTCTTCATTTTAGTTCCTCCATGTTTTTCACGTGTCCGAAGCTGTTTGGTTTGAAGCGGATTTCGTATTCGCCTGTGTCTACATCAAGCACCTCCGTAATGAATCCGAGTAGATGAACCGCCTCTACTTCGGGCATCACATTCGGCTTTCCTTTGTTCTCTTTCATTTCTCGTCTTCCTCTAGGTTCACGATTTTAACCACCTTGCCGGGGTCGATCTCTCCCTCAGGGTTGAAGAAGACCGGAGCTATGAGCAGGGTCTCGCCTGGGGCCGATGAGTCAGAGACGACCACCGGGACATAGGCATCGATGTTGTCGAGGGCTATTCCCTCGATGATAACTGCGTTGCGTCCCAGCGTGGGAGGTGGCCTTCGTTTGGCTTGGCGCTCCTTTTCTAATCGGCGCTGGAGGTCCATGTAATTCAGCCAGTCAATGAACACAGCCAGGCAGAATAGAACGAGGACAGTAAGCGCGGCGACGATCAGCCATTCCCAGAGGGTCATCATTTGTTGAACAGCTCCATGACTGTCGTGCCGGCGGCTAGTCGTCTTCGGACTCCACATATCGTGGTGACTACGCCTGTGCAGATGAATTTCTGCGTGGTCAGCTTGAGCCTGACTGCTTCGAGCATTGCTTTGCAGCCACCTGGAATCCATTGCTCGCAGACTTCGCCTAAGTTCTCCGTGGGTCTTTTTCGTTCAATTTGTCTTAGCTTGGATTCGCCTGCCTCCGGGATGGGGCGCTCATAGACGCGGAGCTTACCCTTCTGCCGTTGATCTTCTAGGAGAGTCTTGCCGGTTTTGAAGTCACTCATATATGCCAACCTCCAAGGTTGAGGGGGGGAAGAGAGTCACCATTTCGGAATGGAAGGGATTTATCCATTCATCGAGGGTGTCCCCTTTTTCATCCTCTGTATAGCCTCTACCGCAGTCTGGGCATACATGAATCCATTTCTTTGTTGAAAGTTCTCTTATCAGGAAACGCTGTCCCTTTTCTCCGTCACGTCCTGGTGCTGCTGGGCAGTTGAGAACTATGCGGGCCCGGTGAAATGCGTTTCTTAACCTGTATTCTTGGCTTTGTTTCGTTTTTACCATACCTTGACTCCTTTATCTTTGAGTATTTGCTCGACGAATAGTTGTACGTCGTATCTTCTGTATGGCATGTTGAACTCTTTGACGACGTAATTGATCTCCCTTCTGGTGATCTCTTGTTTGACTCTTATGCTTGTGTAGTCCCTCATCATTGTCTGTACTATTTGTTCGGCTGCTCTGTATTTTGGGCTTTGAGATCGATTGTGTTCCCTTATCACGTTGGCGAGATCCGCATTAGAGGCACCGAGAAGTGCCCAGAGAGTTGGGCGGGGGCCCCCTGCCGTCTTGATGGGTTTGCTAATTTTCAATACCTTTTCGAGTATACCTAGCGATCTGAGGCGCTTCAGGGTTCTGTATGCTGTGGCCTCTGGTATGTTTAGGTGAATTTGGAGAAGCCAGGCCGTGCATGCCTTTCTATCGAGCAGATAGATGAAGACCTCGCCTACCGCCTTACTGCTAAAGATACTTCCAAGAAATGAGGATAACCTCTCGGCCTCTATGGCACGTTGAATCGGTGTGATGTCATCGCCATATGGTAATAATAACTGTAGTTTTTGTAGTAGTATATAGTATACGGAGTTACCGCCATCTGGTGAGAGAGATGTCATCCTGTCGCCCCTCTCAACCAGAATGCAACGGCTGCTGCCCATATCAGGGCTTGGCTCAGTACGATCAGTGTCTCGGCGATATAGATCCAACGCTTAAACTCGTTGCTCATTATCTCTTCCTCCAGTTGCGCCATTTCTTTATGCTGTCCTTCTCGAAGACCTCGATACCGTATTCCTTCATGGCTCTGTATAGTGTGCAGTAGGCTTTCATGTGGGGCTGGGGAATGACGAGCTTATGCCTGGCTGCGTAGTTGTCGAGGCCGGTCTCCACGAGCTCGGGGTTTATGTCGAAGACCATGTCTCTCAGTTTTGTCGGCGTGAATAGGTAGAGGGGTTCCAGGCTTAGGCGTAGTCGGAAGCCTTGGGTTTTGAGGCGGAGCATGCCCTGGTATCGGCTGTATATGCTGGGGGCGTTGCTTATGGCTTGGACAATAGCCTCGATGTCCGTCTGGAGGGTGGTACCCAGTATGATCTTGTCCTGTATCTCCTTTAGCTCGGGCATGAACTGCTGGGCTCTCCCTATGTTCTGACTCTGTAGGTAGACGACGAGGCCCTCGTGCTGGCGTCGTATCCAGCGGAGCATGGCACGTATCCATTCGTCGGGTATGCAGGCGGCGAAGCTGTCGTGGGCTGAGTTTAGGAAGCAAACACCCTCCCTCCTGCGGAGGACTTGGAACTCGTCTGTCTGCATCAGCCTAGGCTCGTGGCTTATGGGTCCACCGGGCATGAATAGCGTCCAGCAGACCTTGCAGCCGTGGTTGCAACCCTGGTAATACGTGGCTGTCCAGTCAACCGATTTGAACATGCGTCCTTTACTTGGTCTTAGTTGCACTTTCACTTGCCTCCCTAGTCATTTTGGATAGGTGCTCTTCGACGATGACTTCTTCTATGGTGCGTGTCGTCGGCTTGGGCTGCCACTCGGGTCTGACTGCATATCTCTGACGCTCCCCTGGGGGAGCGGGACCGCTTCGCCACTCTAATGGCTCTACGTAGGGCTGGACTATGGCTGGGGTTGTGTCTTTGACGACTGCTTTCTTCACGCGCTTACGGCGCTCCCCTT
>SDBU01003545.1_pt1 | contig 19772 bp, 32 predicted proteins | sample 2277071 | NCBI WGS metagenome assembly SDBU01 (sample SAMN10397929, study PRJNA504765) | marine sediment metagenome | isolation source: marine sediment core GS08_GC12, 126 cmbsf | place: Arctic Ocean: Gakkel Ridge, Loki's castle | collected 2008 | reverse complement strand
CTATTCCCCCCCCCCCCCCCTAATGCGTCACCGCTCACGAATTCAGAAAGGGAGCCACACCCCCGATCAAATTTCCAACCAAAAATTACACGAAATGCAGCACAATGAACAGAACCATTCCAATCAACCATGCGACACCGAGAACGGTGCCGATTGCTGCTCCTGGGTCAGTCATACCGACTCCACCTCTCTTCATCTGCCCGCACTGCTTCACGGTCTGCACGTTCTTGCGCCTTCTCCCGCTGCCGTACCAAAATTAGAGCGCCAGCACAACGCCACTGGGCCATGAACGATTCCTTCACATCAACCACTCCCTCTTCATTGGTAAGGCAACACAGGTGGCATTTGTCGACAGGTATTCCTTCCTCGGAGCCTTCCACCCGCCAATGGCCAACGCGCTTCACCGACCCGTCCACTCTTTCTACCTTACAGCTCTGTTGGGTGGTTCCCCAATAGGTACGACTGACTCGCACTACCAACTTGGTGCCAAACACCTGTCGAACTATCCAGCTCATTCTACCGCACCACTTCCTCATTCTTCTGATTCTGTACCCATTTTTCCAGACGAAAGGCTTCTTGCATTACGTCCCCAGCCTCCCGTTGAAGGTTGCCAGCGGTTCCCGCCGGGCCACTTTGAAGGTAGCCTAGTGCCCTAACCTCAAGACGAATCGCGTTCAGCATTTTGAGTATGGCTAGTGTGTTCATTCTCTAATCCCTTCCGAGCTGCCTCACATTCTTTGTGCCCTTGGTCACCCAGCACAGATCGCAACGGTGATGAATTTTCCCCCTATCGCAGCTAAGTGTTTCCCAATGGAAAAGACACCACGACCACCAGAAGATTTGAATACCGCACTCTTGCTGGTCATACCCACCATTCCACCTCCAGCGACGGAACAGGCGGAAACGGTCTGCACAAATGAACGGCATTATCTGTCCTTCCACCCATACATAGAGCTGCGCACGGCGCGGGCAAATAGGAGTACGGCTATACCGAAGGCTGGGCCTGCTAGGCTAGCAGCAGTCAGTCCAATAATTCTTAGGGCTGTGTCCATCAGTGGTTGCCGCCATGACAGCCTATGTGCGTTCCAAGAGGATGGAACCGGATGGGTATCCTACAAGCCGGAGGGGTAATAGGCCCGCTATTGTTTGGCCGTGCTCGACCGTTAGAGTCTATATAGGCGTTACTTGCCCGTTCTCTGTTCAGTGCATGTATGCGAGATTGGTCTATAGGTTGTTCTTCGTCCGGCTCTCGCAGTAGCATCACTAGACCCTTCTCCAACCGGGTAGCTTCCGCCTCGGTCCCCGTACCCAACATCCGTAGACGCACCTCTCGGAGTAGGGCTTCTCGTCTCTTCTCAGTGTCTATCGCGTTCATTCGTAGACACAGTCGCACTGGGAGCAGAAATCGGCTGCGCTACCGTATACCCCTGTAGCTGTTGCCTCTACATTGATGACGGTCGGTGGAACTTTGTTCGTCTCGTTGCACTCCCCGCACTGCTTGTCCAGCGCGAACTCCTCGATTAGAGCAGCCTTCTGTTTAGCAGTGAGTTTCATCGGGCTGTTTATGGTTGTCATTTTCTCCCTCTCAGTCCAACCGCAGATTCGGGTCCAAGGGCTTCTTCCCTGTACCACCACAGGTAGGGCATGAAGCGCATGTGGGACACTTGTTGGGATCTGGAAAGGTGGGGGGGTGGCCGTAAACGTAAGGATGGAGCATGTAGAGATAAGAAGGATTCTACTCCAGGGCACCAACCCATCTTGATGACCTGCCTTGTCGATTGACCGAACACCCCCATGTGGCTCGTGCGGACCCCCGGTTACGACTTTGGCACAAGGCATCGTGGGTTGGCCTTCTCTAGGCTCCTTCTGTAGTTGAAGTTCAGGGTTACTCATCATTCTCTCTCCTTCACAAAAACACACAGTGTAACGTCTTCAGCATACGCAAGGCTTGACACTCCTTCAAGCAGGGCCAGGGCAAAAGCATGGTCGTCATGCTGTGCCGGGTCGTCTTCCTCGCAATTTACACGGAGGTCATCAGCATACCGTATCTGGAGGTTATTCGCACCAGTCTCCCTGACAAAAATGAAACGGTGTCCCTTAAATAAACTCATCCCAATCCCCTCAATGCACATGAACGTGGTCGTGGTAGATGCGGCTGGCCCCGTACTTCCCACCGCCGAGCGCCCGCACGTTGCTGTAGCGATGGTACGTCTTACCGTGACCGTGCTTGTGCGGTCCGTCAGGGCGCTTGCGCGGGTGGCCGTGAGTGTGGTTATGAATCATTGTCTTTCAGTATATCATCTTCGAAGGGAGCAGCCATGAAACCATGTGCCCAATCCTGGGTGTAATCGCATAAAAGGCTCTGGCACTCCCAGCCCTGGGTCGTGGCGAAGAGAGGAACTACTATATCACACTTACCACAAGTGAATGGATGGAAATCTTCCCTTCGCTGCCAGGCGTTCAGGCTCCGTATCTGGTCTTTCGTCCACGGAGCTACTATCTTCATGTCTTTGTTTTTCTCCAGCGTCAATATGTCAGCCATTAGATTTCTCCTGGCCCACTACAGAGCGGGCGATACAACCCAAACAGAGGTCTAGTTCCCTATCGGTCGGGTGACACAGGCATGGAGCCGTCGCGACCCGTCGAGCAATGTGCTCCAACACACGAGTACGCTGCTGCTCCTGAGTAACGACTGGCTCCGTTGCTTGATACCGACACTGGCAAGTTGACTCAGGGTCGTCAGGGCAACAACAGTAGTTGTCCGCGATCACGTACGAGCTGTGACCACACCCGGCGCAGGCACTGAACGTGTGATCCTTGTCGTGCTGGAGCCGCGACCAGTTAGTCAAGGAGCCACCACTAGCTGCTTCTGAAAATCGTCAAGTGCATAAGCAAATCGGATGTCCTGATGAAGCCGGAACAGCCTCCCCGCATCCGCCGGGTGAATCATGCCCGTAAAGGTGTATGCCCATGTATCGGGATACGGACCGTTATACAGTTCCTCCGAGATTGATTCTTCAGTCATAAGCACATTTCTCCCTTCCCTCAGTATAACGCATATCGGGCCGTGGTTGTTGCAGCCTAGACCCTTGCGCGAAACACTAGCTAAGGGTAGAGTACCAGTATGAACGCTGACACACAAGCCAAATTCAGCAAGTTCATTGACTGGACTTGGACACTTGATCTCAGGGCCAGTGAGGTCCGAGTTCTAGGTGCAGTAATTCTTGCGGGCAATGGTCACCGTTGGGTCGAGTACACGCTGGAAGACCTCTGTGAGCAGACGAAATTATCGGAGTCGGCCGTCACCAAAGCGATCCACAAACTAACGCAATTGAGCGTCCTCGAACGCCGTCACAGCACCGCACAGGACTATGGAACAGGGCGGTCAGCAAACGCTTATCGGGTTGAGTGGGAGCCCGAATCCATTACACGTAATCCTGTACGTACAACGAACGAGCGAGACTAAAACCCATTACTGGTAAGGGATTATGTCGAATGAAACTGGGGGGCGGGTGCCTGAAACGTCCTTTTTACGACCCCTGTCATGATCACTATTACTAGTATTGTATTACTACTAATGTATGAAGAGGCTCTTTGTGTGTGACCCCCTCCATCATTCGACATAATCTTTTATTTGTAATGAGGAGCCTTATCAATTGGCCGCCCGAAAGAAAGAACAGGGGCAAATGGTTCCGAGGGCGGCGGGAGCCGCCTGATTACCGTGCCCGTTCAGCATTAGCGATATGTTCATTCCACAACGAACACGTCCTGAAAAGTGAACGGGCTCCCTTGTTGGTTCCTGGCTCCCTTCTACAGATCGTCAAGGGAGCAGGGAGCCAGGAACTAAAAAAGACCAGGGAGCCGAGCCCTCACACACACTTGACTCAACCAAACAACCCTTGTATGCTGAGAGTCGAGGGAGGTTCTGATGTTTGATACAATCTTCGCCGTAGTCGGGCTAGCAGGCGCAGCCGTTATTGGTGTCGCTATCATCACGGTCATCGTAAGAACACGACTGCAACGGAAAACGCAAGGCGGGCCTTGTTTCTTCTGCGCACGGTTTGTAGACGAGGAGTATTGGTGCTTCGGCTGTGAGCAATACGTCTGTACGGAATGCGATGTGGACCAACCTTGGGACGAGCATGATATTGATGACCACCAACTTTGCGTCGGGTGCGATTTTTGTGCTCCGACCGATTCCACTGAAGACGATGTTTGAGCATCGACACGAAGACTGCGATCATGGAGCTGTCTCCGCTTGGGTTACGAACCCAGACATAAGATGGTTCGCCCGTTGTGCTACTTGTGGGCGGCGCAGAATACGGGCAGAATACTACGAGGTTTACGCGTTCGGTGAGGACGGTTGCTGGTGGTGGGAATGCGGGCGGTGTCTTCTGGACACGGTCACAGCCTACGCGGAGAAGTTGGCTCGTGAGAGCAAGGACCGGACATTGCAGCCTGGGTGTCGTGATTGTCCGTGCTCGGAGGAAGACGAATGATCCCAGAACTCGATAGCCTACAAGCGCGGGTTGAAGGCTGGCACCGTAAGTATTTCGGTGAGCCGCCAGACACGTTTCATGCGACCAAACTCCTTGAGGAGGCGGGTGAGGCCGGGCACGCTATCGTTCGGCTCTACCTTCGCGAGCAGGGCAAGAAGGTCAATTCCCGCAGCGAGGCTATGCTTCGGGACGCATTGGGCGACGTTGTGATTGTGCTCATGAACATCGCCAACAACCACGATTGGCTCTTGTCAGATGTCATTCAGGACACGCTCGACGAGGTACTGGCTCGTGACTATTCGGATCGGGCGTGATGGGTAAGCTACTTGTTGCGGCGAAACGTTTGCTCTGCCGTCTCCCTCTTGGTCTCGGTATGGTTGAGTTTTGTAAGAAATGCGGGCAACGTCAGCCGGTTGTTTGGACGGCAAGGGATGAGTTGTGGTTGGCGGTGACTGGAAGTCCTCATGGCGTTCTCTGTCCTGGCTGTTTCGACAAAGCGGCTGAAGCCAAGGGTCTTTTTTTGCGCTGGAAACCTTCTGTGGAAGGCAACCGCCGTGCGTTGCTGAATGGTGGGTAAGATAATGCGAGTCTATCTGGCTGGTGGGTTCTACTCAGACTGGCGACAGCAGATTAAGGACGCTCTGCCGCAACTGGAAGCCTACGATCCTGAATTTGATGGTCCACAGAATGCTAGCTACGCCTTCGTACATGGAGACCTTGCGGCTATCGACCGCTCCGATCTCGTTATCGCACACTATCTTGGAGGCTACAATTCTCACGGTATGGCGGCCGAGATGGGTTACGCGGTAGCACGTAAGATACCTGTCTACTATATCGACACGACTGGTGTGCCCGACCTGTTTCTAACAGGATTGTCGAAGAGGTTGTTCGCCAGCATTTCTCATTTCGTGGCTTGGTGGAAGCGGCGGGAGAAAGCAGGAAGGTCATTACCGTGAAACTGGGAGGGGAAGGTGAAGTCCATACGCTGCCGGATTGGCAGGTTGCGGCTCTGTCCGAGTGGGCGGCAAAGAAGGCGATATCTTGTCGCCTAAGCGGAATCGTTGTAGAGACGGGTAAGATACAGATTCAGGAAGGGCCTCGGGGGCCGTTTGGTTGGTGGTTTGATCAATGGAAGAAGTTTAGAGGCCGGGGATGAAGCGCCACAGCTCTAATCGTGCAACGAGCGCCAGAACTGCACCGAAGCCGCCGCTGAAGGCAACGGTCTTCGACCAACCACTGGTTACCAACAGCAGCGGGCGTTTGATTAGGGAGATGTCTGCCTCCATCACGTGCAGCCGGTCATTGGTTACTTCACGGAGATCGTGTAACCCGGTATGAAGGTCTCCCATCTGGTCCGACAATTGTTGATGTCGCGCTGCCGCCGCATCATCGCGTGTGTGCAGGCTGTCGATACGTTTACCCAGATTCGTAACGGCGTCCAATAGGTCGCGGGTGGTGACTCGGCCGCCGTTGGTAGGGGACTTCTTTCGTGGGGCCATGACGCTCCAGTATTGCATACCCACATTAGCACCGCAACGGCTGGTGCCAGTAGAGGAGGATGAAAGGTGAAGATCACTCTGTTCAACGACACACTAAAGAATTGGCTGCTGCATCCAGCTTCGACGATGTGGGGCATCAACGGAGAAAGTTGTGTTGGTGTTCAGAAGGCCGTAGTGTTTGAGGTGCCAGAAGATCATGATGTCTTCATTAAGGTTTGGGGTGCTTGCGCGCTGGTGACGTCGTGTGTTCGGGAGACTGAAACGCGGGATCTTGATGATCACACGTTCCATCTTCTTGATTCTGGTTGTTACGAGGGCTGTCACCTCTGCGCTAGCCTAAAGGACTGTGATTGAATGATTCGTGATTGTTATCCGAGTATGAAGAAGCCCGAACGCTTCGATCCCGCTCGGTTCCAGTCAGACGAAATCAAACTGTGTCCTCCTTTGGTGGCGGAATCGAAAGAAGGTATCGTTGGCTATATCCGATCAGGTGGGTGTACTGCTGGCTGTGGCGCGTGTTGCCAGGCGTTCGTGATTCCTCTCGACCCCGAAAGCCGGGGCGCTGATTTCTTGGATGTGGTGAACGGGCGGATACAGGTGCCGGTGGATTCAGTAGTGATCGGCAAGGCGGGTACTGCTGATTGGGAGAGATGGCTTACCCTGCACGACACATGGCTTATACGAGGCAATTATCTGAATGCTGATTTGCCAGTCGAGGCTGAGCCTTCCTATGATGTAGTGCCTCAAGACGAATGGTACGCGTGGTTGGAGGCGCATGGCATCGCCGTGCTTCAGCGTACAGGACAACAGGTACTCGCCTACGTCCACCGCAAATGTGATGAGCTGGGTGAGGATGGCCTATGCCAGCTCGTAGGGACGCCTGAGCGCCCGGAACTATGCAGTCCCTATCCACAGCACCCTACAGACATTCAGGGCCTAGATTTCTGTTCCTACAACTTCGTGGTCGTAGAACAGGCTGAGCTGATGGCGCGCGGGCTGATCGGGCAAGGACGACCGAAACCACAGCCGCCGAAGAAGAAAGGCAAGAGGAAGAAACGTGGCCGACGGCGCTAAAGAAGACACACGAGCAGACGAGCTGTTCCACCCGACGCCGGTCTTCCCCGGCATGTGGCGCTACCTCAAAGGGCGTCTAGGACGACCGAAGCCACCACAAAATGATCCGATCAAGGTACGTGTGCAATTTCGGCCTTGCTTCAAGGTCACGGCCTGGAACGGCTCGTCGGACGATCATCGGACTGAGGAATGTGCTCCACCGTCAAAGTGCGCAGAGCACGGCAGGTATGGTCAGCATAGCGAAGTACGACCGAATGGCTTCGACTGGGAGGGTACACATTTTCACGGGTTGTTCGACGCACTAGAGAATCAAGCGTTCCAGAAGTGGTACGAGGAGGGTGGCCAGGAAGTTCTGGAAGAGGGGAAGTTGATTCAGCGGGAGCCGCAGTATCGGGAGGGCAAGCGACCGCCGTTGCCGACCTTCAACTTTTTTTTGCACGAGAACATTGTGAAGATGACCGGCGCGGAGATCCTAGCCTATCGACGGACAGGGGAAGTACCGAAACGGCTCCGACGTCGCGGGCGTAACAAGCCGAAGTCCGAAGCGTTAGAGGAGTAGGAGGGTAAGATGACGCAAACAGAAGTAGAAGACGCTATTGGTAAGGCCATCGATCAAGTCGAGACATTGTTTTCTGGTCTTGTGTTGGAAGTACCCTGGGAACTACAGCGTCAGGGGTTGAGACATAGTCTCTTACAATTACGTGACGGTTTACGCCGCGTCTATTTTGACCTCAGTGGTGATGACCCTTGGGGGACTGCTCCTCTCTTACCAGGGGAGGAAGACATGGGGGATTGGGAATGAGCACAAACACTGGCCCGCAAGGGTCCAAGCGACTCTTCCATACGTTCAAGCAATGGCTGAAGAACGAGAGTTTCCATCGGCGGGGCAAATACTGTAAGGATGATGGGTGTGGTACTTGCTCGGAATGGCGGCGGCTGGAACAACTCCCCAAACCAGCGATACCAATCACAGCAGATGACGTGCTGTTTCGGGCGGTTCAAATGGGTGTTGATCGGTTTGCAGCGCTTGCGTTAGAGATAGCGGAGGAAGGAAGACAAGAGGCGGAACAGGAGCAGCGATGGAACGAGCTTCAGGACGTTGGCTTCGATTATGGGCGTACGATTGCGAATGATGCGTTGGCTGTGCTTGCTGCATCACTGCCACCAGAATCTATGTTACCTCGGTTGGATGCGGGTAGCAAGGAACAGGCTGTGTTCGTAGACGCTCTGCTTCAAGGATTCAAGACGACCCTTCGCTGTAATCTGGCAGACAATTTTTCAGAAACAGCGGAATAACCCTTGACAAGGATCGCGCGATCAGGTACATTGATAACAGATCGTTGTAGTTCGATAAGGTGACCAGAGTGACGTTCTGGGTAGTACGGGGGTCGTTCCCTTGTGTTTCTGGGTAGGGCAACCAGAGTCAGCTACTTCGGTCTAACGAGGGGTTATGGTCTAACGGGAAGATGCCTGCCTTGCAAGTAGGATGATCTGAGTTCGAATCTCAGTAACTCCACCAACGCAATTAGCTTAGTGGCTAAAGCACTTGGTTTACATCCAAGGGACCGTCGGTTCGAGTCCGACATTGCGTACCAGCCTCCGTGGCGTAATTGGATAGCGCGCTTGGCTTCTAACCAAGTAGGTGCAGGTTCAAGTCCTGTCGGAGGTACCAACGGCTGTGGCCATAATTGGGCTGAAGGGGCCGAATCCCCACACAGTCGAGCCACCCCGTGAGTGGTCGAAAGGCGGCAACCACGGGCTAACGGGAATTCGTCCTGAGAGTTCCCAGTTGTGCCTCCGTAGCTCAGTGGACAGAGCAACGGTTTCCTAAACCGCAGGTCGCAGGTTCAAGTCCTGCCGGAGGTACCAAATTTGGCTATGAATACAAAGCGAACAGGAAACAAAGCGGTTGCTAGCGCGATTGTTTTTTTCGTTGGTTGTGGTGCGGATGTATTTGTACCTGTAGGCGATCCACCAGATGTTGATTTGGTAGTTCTTTTCGGCGGGCGGGTGAAGCGTGTACAGTGCAAATGGTCTAGTTCTTCGCCAGTACCGCTTCGTGTGGGCGGGGGGAACAGAAGCAGAAACACCCATCAGAAGTATGCTGATGATGCGTTTGATTGGTTATGGGTGGGTACGCCGGATCGTGATTATCTTGTTCCGTGGTCAAGTATTACGGCGCGCAACGCTGTTGCTTTGTCTGTATTAGTCGATTTTGATATATGCCAGAGAGTGGTGACTGGTGACACCAACGATCTGTAAAATCGCCGCCCTAACGGGCTTGTAGGTTCGAATCCTTCCTCTGGCACCAAGCGCGAGTGGTGAAATGGTAGACACGCACGGCTCAGACCCGTGTGCCCGTGAAAGGGCGTGGAGGTTCAAATCCTCCTTCGCGTACCAACTGTTGTGGTGAAATGGTATACACGCCAGGTCGAGGGCCTGGTCCGCGCAAGCGGATGCGAGTTCGACTCTCGCCAACAGTACCAGCGCCAGTAGCATAGCTCGGTAGTGCGCCTGCTTGCCATGCAGGAGGTCGAGGGTTCAAGTCCCTCCTGGTGCTCCAACGCGGTGGTAGTGTAACGGTAGCACTGTCGGTTGTGGCCCGGCCAGTAGGAGTTCAAATCTCCTCCCTGCGACCACGGAGTTTAGCTCAGCTAGGTAGAGCACCGCGTTCGGGACGCGGGGGCCACACGTTCAAATCGTGTAACTCCGACCATCTGGGTGTAGGGGAGTTAGGCCGTCCCCACCTGCCTTGGACGCAGGAGATCAGTAGTTCGAATCTACTCTCCCAGACCAGCTCCTTTCGTCTAGTCGGCGAGGACACTACCCTCTCAAGGTAGAAACAACGGTTCGAGTCCGTTAGGGAGTACCAATGCGGAGAGGACAACTGGAAAGTCACCGGCCTCATAAGTCGGAAATTGCGTGGTTCGATTCCCGTCTCCGCTCCCAAGGCCCCGTGGTGTAGTATGGTTTAACGCGCCCGCCTGTCACGTGGGAGATCGACGGTTCAAATCCGTTCGGGGTCGCCACGCAGTAATAAGGTTTTGCGTTGGTTCAATTCCAACGGCTGTGACCAAAATGAACGTTGAAGACGGAGGTTGGAGATGCCAAAGTCGAATAAGACGAAGGATTGTTTGCTCGGTCAATCGCATGGTGCGGCGAGTAATCGGTTGCGAAAGATGATTCTGTACAGTATGTTGTATGGGAAGGTCTATGATCGAAATTGTTTTCAGTGTGAGGGACTGATTGAGAGTATTGACGATCTGTCCATTGAGCACAAAGAGCCGTGGCAAGGAGCCGCCGATCCGAAAGCTGCGTTCTTTGATTTGGAGAACATAGCCTTCAGCCATTTGCGTTGTAACAGTGGTGCCACAACAGGTGGCGGGAAGTTTCAACGAGAGAAAACGCATTGCCCAAAAGGACATGAGTACACAGAAGCAAATACGTATCATCCTCCGACTGGGCAACAAGTATGCCGGAAGTGCGCACAAGAACATCGTCGTCAATTTCGTAGACGTCATCCCGAACAGGATTCTAGAGAATACCGCCGTCGTTGGGGATTGTAGATAGGTTGCCGGAGTGGTTTAACGGGCCGATTTGGAAAATCGGTAGGTCGGGAAACCGGCCACACAGGTTCAAATCCTGTACCTATCGCCAAGCCGTGGTGGTGTAATATGAACACACTCGACTGTTACTGAGCGCTCGGTGACGACAGGGAGATGCTGGTGAAAGTCCAGTCCATGACACACGAAGATATGGCTGAGTGGATTAAAGCACTCGTTTCGAAAGCGAGAGGGTGTCACAGCCCCGCAAGTTCGAATCTTGCTATCTTCGCCAGGAGGGTCTGCCATTGGTGTGGTACACCGCCTTGAAAGCGGCTGGGCTGTAACAAGTCTTGAGGGTCCGACTCCCTCATCCTCCTCCAGCTTCTGTAGCTTAGCCGGATAAAGCGCGACCCTGCGAAGGTCGAGATCACAGGTTCGAATCCTGTCAGGAGTACCAGCCCTTGTAGCTCAGTGGACAGAGCAACGGTCTTCGAAACCGTGTGTCGAGAGTTCGAATCTCTCCAGGGGTTCCAGGGTAGGTGACAGAGTTTGGTTTAATGTACCGTCCTGCTAAGGCGGCGAGTGTTGTCGCGCTCCGTGGGTCCGAATCCCACCCTACCCGCCATTTTTTCATGGAGCGTTGCCCTTAACGAAGGCGCTCCACCCCTTGCTTTACGTGAGACATGCTGGTATACTTCGTGTACGAGCAACTGGGCGAGCCTATACTGGACCGTCTTGTGGGAGCTTATCGGGGACTCGCTGCCGTTAACGCGGTAAGATGATCCGAAGGCGTTTTACCACTGAGGCCCCAGGGGAAAGTCCGTCCGTCCGCTATGGGCAACGTGCCTGGCCCTAAGAAGGCAGGCCGACCGGGAATGAGACCGGCGAGATGACACCAACAGCGACGACAGCGAGCGGGACTAGATCCTGCGATGACCTGGAGACATGGAGGTCGTGTGAAAAGAGGGGATCGCGTCACGGGGGCGTATGTGCAGCGGGTAGCCCTAGCAGCGACTGCACTAGCTAGAGAGATGTAGGCTAGCGGCAAGGACGGCCGCGAGACAAAAGACGGCTTATACGTAGCTCGGTTGCTCGTAAAATGAAATCAAGCCTTGGTAGCTCAATCGGTAGAGCGCATTCTTGGTAAGAATGAGGCAGCGAGTTCGAATCTCGCCCTTGGCTCCAGGCAGCGTAGCTCAGTGGCAGAGCGGCGTCCTCATAAGGCGAAGGCCGGTGGTTCAAATCCACCCGCTGCTACCAACGGCGTGTAGCTCAGTGGAAGAGCAGCAATCTTATAAATTGCCGGTCGGTGGTTCAATTCCACCCACGCCTACCAAAGAAACAATACGACGAGGAACGGAGGTTTCCAATGTCGAATGAGAGCGGGAGTGCCCTTTTGGGTCTCAATGTTAGTACGGCAACTGCGCGGCTTCGTAAGTTGATCATGTGGAGTTTGGTTCAAGAAACGGGACAGGATGCTTGCTTCCGCTGTGGCGAGCAGATCGAGAACATTGATGATCTGTCCATTGAGCACAAAGAGCCGTGGCGGAAGGCGGATGATCCGAAAGCATCATTTTTCGATTTGGACAACATTGCTTTCAGTCATCTGTCGTGCAACATTGGTGCAGCGGATAGAAGCAACCAACCGCGCAAGACACATTGTTTGCAGGGACATGAGTATACCGACGAGAACACTTATACTTATTCTGACGGCGCGCGGCAATGCCGTCAATGTGATCGAAGGTATCAAGCGGTCTATCGTTCGTCGCTGGGGGAAGAGCGAAACCGCAGTACGCAAGAATGGCAGAAGCGAAATCCAGAAAAACATGCGGCCAATCAGCGAGCTTGGTACCATAAGAAACAACAACGGCGTGTGGTGTAACGGTAGCGCATCAATCTGATACGTTGAAGGAGACAGTTCAATTCTGTCCACGCCTACCAGCTCTGATAGCTCAGTCGGTAGAGCATCCGGTTGAAGCCCGGTGAGCGGTGGTTCGATTCCATCTCAGAGCACCAGCGTCCGTGGTCTAGTGGAAAGACGCTTGTTTCACATACAAGAGATCGTAGGTTCAATTCCTACCGGACGTACCAGCCGTTGAAGCACAACAGGTAGTGCGCCACTTTCGTAAAGTGGAGGTAGCGGGTTCAAGTCCTGTCAGCGGCTCCAGGGAAAGAGAGGGTTCGACTGGCTAGAATGCCCAAGGGGCACTAGGTAGGACGTGGGTTCGACTCCCACCTTTTCCACCAGGGTGATTAGCTCAGTCGGCTAGAGCGCTACCTCGACACGGTAGAGGTCACTGGTTCGAGTCCAGTATTACTCACCAGCCTCCGTGGCGCAATCAGGCAGCGCAGCTCCCTCTTAAGGAGACGGTTGCAGGTTCGATTCCTGCCGGAGGTACCAAGCCCCTTCGACTACAGGAAGGTCGCCGGTCTTTCAAACCGGACGGTACGAGTTCGAATCTCGTAGGGGCTACCAGCGGGTGTGACGCAATTTGGCAGCGTAGCGGTCTTTTAAACCGACAGTTGCAGGTTCGAGTCCTGTCACCCGTACCAGCACCAGTGAGGTAACGGTAGCCTCCCTGCCTTCCAAGCAGGTCGTCAGAGTTCGAATCTCTGTTGGTGCTCCAAGCCGAGTAACTGGTTGTCTGGGGTTTTGTAAACCCCAAGACGCGAGTTCGAATCTCGCCCTCGGCTCCAATCCTCGGTAGCTCAATTTGGTAGATTGCGTCCGGCTGTTAACCGGAAGGTTGTAGGTTCGAGTCCTACCCGAGGAGCCAAGGCCAGTAGCAGAATTGGTATATGCGGCAGTCTTAAAAATTGCGTCCTTTGAGGGTTCGACTCCCTCCTGGCCTACCAGCCTTCCTAGCCCAATTGGAAGAGGCAACGGCCTCAAAACCCGTTCAGGTCTGGGTTCGAATCCCAGGGAAGGTACCAAATTTTCGACATACCGCGTGGGGACGTCCTAACCAGACGACGAGACGCGGAGCAAACCTGGGGTAACGGCTATGCTCTTCCGCCAGGTATCGTTTGTGAAGTTAGCGGGATTGGTTATTCTGTGTGTAACTGAGAACGGTAGGGGGCAGATACAATACTGGCCGCGCGTCGCAGTGCCAAACGTGGTATCTACGCTCACCGGAGCAAAGCGACCAACCCGGTGAGAAGAGACATGCCGCCCCTAGGCCGACCACTGGGATACCAGAGGGGATATGAAAGGTCGGTGGCCAGTACACACTTGGGAGGGCAGTTGCTTCGAGGCTTCTTGAAGCCGTGTGTTTCAAGGGTCGTGGCTGTCGGAAGGCAGCCATTCGCTGCTCTCTCAATAGAGGGCAGCGTTTTTTCAGGCTCCCCGAATCAGGTGAGCTTCGAGGGCACTCGCCGTGGCCACGCGGTCGGGTCGCTTCCCTCTCACTGCGGAATCGTCTAATGGTAGGACGGCAGCTTTTGGGACTGCCTGTCTAGGTTCGAATCCTAGTTCCGCATCCATTCGGGATGGTCTAATTGGTATGACGCCTGGCTCTGGACCAGGAGATTCTAGGTCCGAGTCCTAGTCCCGAAACCAAGCATCCGAGTGCTGGGCACGGCGCGGCCTCCAAACCCGTTGCCAGGGAATTCGATTTTCTCCGGATGTGCCAGGCCCTGTAGCCAAGACTGGTAAGGCAGTTGACTGCAAATCTTCTATCGTGGGTTCGAATCCCACTGGGGCCTCCAGCCAGTATGGTATGAGGCCATTGGTCAGCGCAGGTTCGATTCCTGACACTGGTACCGCACCGCATCTGATTTCAGTTGTTGATCAAACTGTAGAGATGCGGTGTTTTTTGTTGTATTCAAAGACCCGTAGTTCAAGTGAAACGCTAGAATTCCCGATCTCTGAATACAACAAAACAGGAGCCCGCCCGCTCCTGTCGCGCTTCGAATGCATCCTGACCGCGCGCATTCCACAGAGGTGATAATGGTGCGAAGGCGTGTCTGGAGTCGAAACCATCTTCATACTACCGTGTACAGGCTCCACACACAAGGGCTAGTGCAACAAAACAGGAGCCCGCCCACTCCTGTTTTGTCTCTACACCCAGCCTAAGACATCTTCATATTACCGTACCGCCGCCGCAAACACAAGGGGAGCCAGAGCCAGTCAACGGAGCCACCATTCGAGTTCGGCGTTCTTTGCCCGCGCGTCCAGTAGCCGTCCCCAACAAGACTTCCCCCAACGCTCGGTCATCTTCAAGTAGTTTGCCCTCGTCATCTTGTTCTTCACCGGCCGCCGAACCAGGCGACGCGAGCCGTAGTCGTTCGGGATCACGAGCAGCCCGACGTCTTCATACCAGCCAGGGATCTCGTCCATTCGCTTCCGTGCGCACGATGCCAGCTCCTCTGGTACAGCGAACGCGAACCAATCACACCACTTGCGGTAGTCAAAGAACTTGCGGTCGCGTACGAAGTCATTCCACTGGGCCTTGACCTTGATGATGTAGAACTCACGGTCAACGTAGTTGGCTGCGATAACATCGGCCCGCCTGTTGCATGGGAGCGCCATCTCGGCTTCGACCATCCGCCACTGGCTCTTGTTCTGGAACCATTCGATTACGGCCTTGGTGACGGCTGAGGTATCTAGGACAGGCTTGCGGCGAGGTGTGGCACCTTCCGCCATGAGATGGTACCTTCCTTGGGAGGTGTTAAACGGTGGAGTATCGGCCATTTGCGAGATAGCGCAGCTTCTGTTTGAGGTCTGTGAGACTCTTTTGGTGGTACGCAATCGCAAACTTCAGCAAAGCGATTTGATCGAAGTTCGTGTTGGCGCGACAAGGAACAGGGTGGGCGTTATATCGGGTGCAGAAGTCAGGGGAGGGTTCTTTGTGGTAGGCTGGGAGGCCGCAGAGGCAGAGTTCGATGTTGGTGTAATGGTGTTCTTCTAGCTCGTCGGTCCCGACGAAGAACACTGAAGTGTGGGTGCAGGCCATACACAGACCCCGCACCTTTTTCATACCGGGCTCCGTTTCCCATCTGGCCGCCTCATTGATATTCCAGTTGTGGACGCGGACGTCGTAAAAATAATAGCCCCCTTTATGATGGGGGCAGTAGGACCAAAGAACACGACGTGGCCTGCCGGAGCCGTCTAACTGTTGACGGCGCGCAGCAGGAGAGAAACCCCGCTTACTGGAAGAACCCTTACCCACGTCCTCATAGTACCCCTTTTGGGGTATGTGTGTCAACCCCCTTGACTGATGCCTCATACTACGGTAGTATAGAAGTGTATGTCTGGTAACAACAAATACGTACTGCCACCGACTTCTCTTGAAGAGAACCTGAAGCAACTGGCTGAAATCAAGGCTGCTGACGAAGAGAGTCTTTCTCAGTTTCAGAAAGATTTCCGCACGTCTGTGCTCTCGCAACCGACATTAAAACGGTTGCGGATAGAGCGGATGCGGGAAATGGTTGTTTCGGGCTGTAGTGAGGATCAAATCCGGATCGCGTTCGTGGCGATTGGCTCTCCGCTTAACGTGCTCGTTGATAATCTTTTCGGGGACAGTGGCGTGAGGGGATTCAAGGTGGAAATCAAGACGGCCTTTGAATGGTACGATGCGATGGACGCGCAAGGGCTGCGGGACGTGCGTGTGAAAGAACAGCAGCGTTTGCTGACCGCGTGTTTGAGCGCTGTACCACGGGTTCAGCCGTCTCAAGTGAAGGCGATGATTGAGCTGGCCGAACGGCTCCAGGGAAACATTGAGAAGTTGCGGAAGCCGGACGTACCTGTCACAGATGCTGATGCTGCGGAGGTGGAAGAAGCGATAGAAGAGGCTATAGCCTCTGAGTATGGAGAAGAGGAGGAGTTTGTTCCAGATGACAGTACAGAGGATTCCGTTTCGTCTGAGGAATGATAGCACGCAGGCGATTCGCGTAGCCATCACCGACCGTTCTGTTGAAATCAAGACGACCAGCCTTAGTGCGGACGTCGACCAGTTGCCTCCGACCGGAACATTAGAGACGTATCTTGGCGACGACGATGTCGTAGTGTTCACGCCGGGAGGTATCAGCATTGAGAAGGTGGAGGAGAGCAATGTCTAACGGAGAACTAAACCTGACAGGTCGTGCGGTGGCAGTCGGGGCCGGTGTTGGTGTGCTGTTGTTGGCAGGTGCATCCTTGGGAGCACACATCGCGTTCGCGATCCTTGGCATTGACGACGGTGGTGTTGTCTCCGGTCTGCTCCAGACGACCGTTGGTGCATCTATTGGTGCGCTCGGTGCCGTGGTGACATTCCTGTTTGGTAATCGACAGACTGGCGTATAGGCTGATAGCTCGTGTAGATCATGGTGGCTTATCTTGAAACTGCTAATGGCAACATTCGTGTCCCGGCCGCTGCGTACAATGTGACGGGTAATTTAGTTGATGTGCGCCGCCCAAAACGGCAGAAGGGGGATGAGCTGAAGCCCATTTCTATCAAGCGCCCGCTTAAACCGCATGCGGGGCAGAAACCGATTTGGTATGACGAGAAGACGCGAAACCAAATTCTTTTGGCAGGAAGTCAGGGCGGAAAATCGCACATTGGTCCTCCGTGGTTGTGGCGGGAGATTGAGCGGACAATCAAAGAAGGCGGTCTGATAGAAGGCAAGGAATATCTGTTTGGTATCGTTGCGCCGTCTTTCAAAATCCAGAAACAGGCCACTGTTGGCATTGCGCGTATGGTGCGTTTTTTGTGTGCGAAGTTTGACTGTCCTGAAGATTTGATCTTGAACAAGCAGGATTTGAGGATTGATCTTCGCCCTTTGAAGAAGACACATGGTCTTGACTATCCTGTACACATTCATGCTGGTTCAGCAGAGCGTGTGAATAGTCTCCAGGGAGCACGTTTAGAGGCTGCGTGGATTGATGAGGGAGGGCTTGTACAAGATGAAGGAATCTATCTGATTACCAAACAACGACTTTGGGGACATGGGCGGCTTCTTGTGACGACGACTCCTTATGTGCAGGGACTGTGGCTCAAAGAGATTATTGACAATGTCAAGAAAGGTGTGGAGCCTGACACTATAGTAGTGAGATTCCCGTCTATTGTGAATCCGTATTTCTCGTTGAAAAGCGAAACCAATCTCCGCGACGAGTTCCCTGCTTGGTACTTCAACATGATGTACAACGCGCAGTTTGAGCAGCCGCACGGTCTCGTTTATCCAGATGTCACATATGTTCCGCCGTTTACCATTCCACGTCACTGGCCACGAATTCTCGGTGTCGATCCGACGCAGGGTGGGCCAGATGAATTTGCAGCGGTTTGGATGGCACACGATCCTTTTGAGCCAGAGATTTGGTTCATCTACCGCGAGTTCTATCTCGCGTGCAGGCCGAAACTGAAGGCGCTTGATCAAACATATCGGTCGCCGCACGAGATGTTGGACATCATTCATGAGATGTCGGTTATTGAGACGTATGACGAGGACGGCGTGATAACTACGACGAAGATGCGTGAGTCTGTTGGACGTATTTTTTCCGATCCTGCGAAGCCAGAGACGTTATATGATTTGGAGGTGCGTTTTCCAGAAGCGCAGGTGTTCAAGGCCGACCCCAAACTCTCTGGTCTCACAGATGTTGGACGGAAACTCAAGATAGGGCAGTTGCGTGTATTTAGCAATCTCGTGAATTGGGCATCCGAACAGGCGAATTATATCTACCCATACTCTAAATTCGGTGAGGTCGTTAGTTCTGACCCGATTGATCGCAATAATCACTTGATGGACGCTAGTCGGTACGCGATTCGGCAGTCTGACGCAGCACGTAATCTCGCGGAGCCTAGTTTCGCATAGGAGGAAATCAATGGCTAATCAATTCGTTCGTCGTAAGGCAGCCGCTCGGCCTCTCGGTCGCCGCGCGCTCAAGCGCCGTCTTGCACCGTCGCCGAAGCAGTCGGCACGTATCATCGCGCAGTTGAAGGCTGACGCCGCTCGTCGTGTTCGTGAAGGTCTCGATCAGCGGCTCGCGGACGAAACGCCTGTCAAGGACTAAGTGGCACAAGAGGTTGCGGTCTGATCTTGGCGGCTGTACGCTGAGGGTGGTCATGCAACCAGCAGACAATCCTACAACTGGGTTCGGCGAGGGTTGTATCGTTACTTTTCGTGACGGTCCTCAACTCTTGTCCGACGTGTTTGCTGCGCTGGCCGAAGCTGACGATTATCCAGACTTGACGTATCAAGAATGGCTTCATCAGGTGGCGAACAGGAAGATCGAATCCCGCGTGTCGGGACAGGCAATCAGCCGGGCTCGCGCTGGGCACTTCGCGCAATAAGGAGACATTGACATGACGATTCGAACAGACGCACGTAAGTATTACCCAGGCATTGCCTTGCAGGCTGAGGTTCATTGGCTCGACAACGAAGACTTGGAGTTCGGTGATGCGGCTGACGTTACCATTGCGTGGAACGGTACGGCTCTGAACATTCTGCCAGCGACTGACGACATTGGAGCCGTCAACGTTGGTAACGGTACGCTGGATATTGATTTCAAGGTGTTCCTTGGGGCGGCTGATCAGCACGCCCTATTCGATGTAGGGAACACTCGGCTTACGCTGACGAAGGTCGGAATGACTTTCACGGGGGCGCTGCCGAGTCACGCCATCGACTTCACTGGGGTTGTGTTGGACACCAACATGAACCTCATCCGTGCAACCAGCCTCAGTCCAAACCGTACGTCCGGTTGGATCGCTCTTCAGGGGACAATCGAAACCACCCCCACCGTCTGCTACCCAGTGTTCTTCCAGCTCGACACGATAGGTGTGGCTGAGGTTCTGGGTCTTGGACTGTTCATGGATATGTCAAGTGGCGCTTCGTGCAAGACGCTCTGGGGCACGCAGATTTCCGCATCCGTGGCAAGCGGCGCAACGGTTCTTACAGCAGCGGGAGCGCCGACCATCGGGGTGTTCGCGATCTTTGCAAAGACCACCATCAACACGGGCTCAACCTTCAACGCAGGCGGTGTGGTCGCGGCCATCATGCTCAGCGTTCAGGTGAACACCGTTGATGTCAGCACAGAGAACTCGTCCATCTTCAACCTCGAAATCGCCAGCGGTAGGCTTCGGGCGGTCACCTGCGGCATTGATCATAGACTCGACCAGACGGTTACGAGCGTTACCGCTCGTCTGTGCTGCAAAAACCGCCTCGATCAGCGCTGCGGCGAT
>SDBU01003544.1_pt1 | contig 19774 bp, 17 predicted proteins | sample 2277071 | NCBI WGS metagenome assembly SDBU01 (sample SAMN10397929, study PRJNA504765) | marine sediment metagenome | isolation source: marine sediment core GS08_GC12, 126 cmbsf | place: Arctic Ocean: Gakkel Ridge, Loki's castle | collected 2008 | reverse complement strand
TTGATAGTGTTGTTGGGACAAGATTTCGGTGGGAGCTAGAAACAAAGAAATGGTTTGATTGAGATGGGTTAGGTAACAGGCCAGTAAGGCAACGATAGTTTTTCCGGAACCAACGTCGCCTTGAAGCAGTCGGTTGGTGGGGATGTTGGGCGATAGTAGATCTGTTTTGATTTCTCGCCAAACTCTTTTTTGACAATTAGTCAGTTTGAAGGGCAGGCGAGAGATGAGATTTTTAATATTTTTTTTGATAGGAGATGATTCTTTTAGGGTGAATTTGGGAGTAAGTTTGGCCCATTGTTGCTTTTGGAGGTGAGATTGGGTTTGGAGGGAGAGGATTTCTTCAAGTTTTAGGCGGATTTGACTGGCAGTTAGAGCTTTGGGGTTTCGGGGTTGGTGGATTTGCCGAAGGGCGGTTTTGAGGTTTAAGAGTTGGTGGTTTTGTAGGATTTTTGTCGGTAGAGGGTCGGAAATGTTTTTGGTTAAAGAGAGAATGTTTTGTTGGATGGTTTTTCTAAACCATTTTGAAGTTAGCCCTTCAGTCTCAGGATAGATGGCAATGATTTTGCCGGTGTGATATTGACCAAAGATGGGGGTCATAATGGTGAGACGGTTTTTGTAACGGGTGGCAGTACCGGCAAAGCTAAGACGGTGGCCTTTTTTGAGGCTGTGGAGGAGGTAGGGTTGGTTGAACCACATTAGGTTTATTTGACCGGTTTGATCTTTGACGGTGGCAATTTGGATGTTTTTGTGGTTTTTGGTGTAGATATTTTGGATGAAGGTAATAAGGCCGCAAATGGTGATGTTTTGGTTTTCTTCAATTTGGTTGATGTTAATGGTATTTCGAAAATCGACGTATCTTCTGGGGAAGTGATAGATGAGGTCCTGAGGAGAGTTGATATTTAGCCGGTGAAGCTTTTGGAGAGTTTTAGGGCCAATACTGGGAATATTTTGAAGCTTATCCATAGCAGTTTATGTTATCATTAAAAGGTGAGATTGAGAATAAAAAAAAAGACACTGAAGAAGTCAATTTTGTTGATAACTCTGGGGGCTTTGGTGCTGTCGGGGATGGTTCCTTTTCTAAGCGTTTTGATAAAATAAGAGGTATTTCTCGTTTGTTAATTTGGCTTAAGGGCCTGAGAAGGAAAGTGAGGAGAAAATTTGGCATGATAGATAGAGGAAAGTTACGGATGAGGTTGGTGTGGTTTTTGATGATTTTGTTGGTGGGGGGAGTTTTGGGGACGGTGGTGGTTTTTGCCTGGTATTCGAAGGATTTGCCAAGTCCGGATAAGGTGGCCAGGAGAGAAGGTTATACTAGCCGGATTTACGACAGGAACGGTGATCTTTTATATGATGTTTATAAGGATGCGAAGAGGACGCCAGTGGAGTGGGATGAGGTGCCGGATTACTTAAAGCAAGCTACGATTGCCATTGAGGATAAGGATTTTTATAAACACAAAGGTTTTGACCCGTTAACCCCTTTTAGAATTGCTAAGAATTTATTGATTCGGAAAAGGCTGATTGGCGGATCAACGTTAACTCAGCAGTTGGTAAAGAATGTGTTGTTGACCTCAGAGAGGAGTGTGGATCGTAAAATTCGTGAGTTTATTTTATCGGTTCAAATCGAGGCTCGTTATAGTAAAGATGAAATTCTTTTAATGTATTTGAATGAGGCGCCTTATGGAGGAGCTTCGTGGGGAGTAGGGGCGGGGGCGGAGTTGATTTTTGATAAAAGTGTGGTGGAATTAAATTTGACTGAGTCGGTGATTATGGCCGGTTTACCACAGCGACCGAATGCTTATTCTCCTTTTAACGGTGATGGCTATATTCTTAGAAGTGAAGATGTTTTGAGGCGAATGGTGGAGGATGGCATGATTTCGGAGGAATTATCAGAGACAACTTTTGAAGAGGTAAAGGCTTATGAATTTCCGGAGAATAAGACGACTATAGTAGCTCCCCATTTTATTTTTTGGATTAAAGAGGTGCTAAGTGAGCATTATGGTGAGGAAGTGGTGGAGGGCGGAGGCTTAAGGATTACGACTACCTTGGATAGAGAGGTTCAGGAGAAGGTCCAAGAGATTGTGGCAGAAGAGATAGAAAGGGCGGAGAGTAAGGGAATATCTAATGGGGCGGCGCTAGTGGTGGATCCGCGGGATGGTCAAGTATTGGCGATGGTGGGGTCCAGGGGTTATTTTTCTGATAAAACGGATGGTAAGTTTAATGTGACCACTCAAGGTTTGCGTCAACCGGGATCTGCAATTAAACCAGTGACTTATTTGACAGCTATAAGGAAGGGGTGGACACCGGCCAGTTTGATGATGGATGTGGAGACTCGTTTTCCTGGTGGAGTGGGTCAGAAGGATTATGTGCCGCAAAATTATAATGGGAAGTTTAACGGGCCGATGTCGTTGCGTAGTGCTTTGGGTAATTCGATTAACGTGACGGCGGTAAAAATGTTGGCCAGTGTGGGAGTGAAAAACATGTTGGCTCAGGCTTATGACATGGGGATGTCGACATTGGAGCCGACAGTGGAGAATATGAGAAGGTTTGGTTTAGCGGTGACTTTGGGTGGTGCTGAGGTAACCATGGTTGATATGGCCAGAGCTTATAGTTCTTTTGCCAATGGAGGTAATAAGGTTGATTTGGTGGGAGTATTGAAGGTGGAAGACGGTAAGGGCCGGGTGCTGGAGGAGTTTAAACATGTGGAAGGTAAAAAAGTAATGAGTCAACAAGAAGCTTTTATCATTTCTAATATACTTTCGGATAATTCAGCCAGAAGCTTAACTTTTGGTCAGGTAAATGGATTGATTATTCCCAATTATCAGGTGGCGGTCAAGACGGGAACTACTAATGATATGAGAGACAATTGGGCTGTTGGGTGGACACCGAATTTGTTGGCAATAGCTTGGGTGGGAAATAATGATAATAGCCCGATGAAAAAAGTGGCTTCAGGAGTTTCGGGGGCAACGCCAATTTGGAGAAGAATTATGCAATTTGGGGTGGTTAAAAGAGATAAACAGGATTTTCCTATACCCAATAGGATTGTTAATATGGAGGTTGACGTCTTGTCTGGTTGGCCGGTCCATGATGGTTTTGCCAGTAGATCAGAATATTTTATTGATGGAACTCAGCCGGGGGGCGAAGATCCTATTCATTTGAAATTAAAGGTATGTAAAGATAGCGATGGTTTGGCACCGCCCCAAGATGTGACATCAAATAATTATGACGAGAGGGAGTATGTAAGGCTGAAGGAGGAGGATCCGATATCGGGTGATGGTCAAAATCGATGGCAGATGGCAATTGATGCTTGGATAGCGACTCAAGAAGATACGGGAAAATATAATCCACCAGAGGGATATTGCCGGGAAGGAGGGAGGTTGACAGTTAAGTTTGATAGCCCAGAACATGAGACTACGGTGAGCAATGATTTTGAGGTGAAGATAAAGACGAGTTCTTTGGTAAAGGTGGTGCAGGCAAAGTTATATGTGGATGATGAGGAAAAAATGGTTTGGACACAACGGCCTTTCGAGACTTCTTTGCATTTGGAGGATGGCAAATATACTTTGAAAACTTGGGCCAAGGATAAGGAAGGTAATGAGGCTGAGGATGAGGTTAAGATTGGAGTTAATATGGCTTGGGATTGGGAACCTTCGCCGACGCCAACGATGACATTGGTGCCCACCCCGACAGAGATACCGCCAGAACCAACGGATACGCCGACGCCGACAGCTACACCGACAGAAGAAACACCTACACCTACACCCACACCTACCTAGACAGGTTTATTTCAAATTGAAAGTTTTTAGATGAAGATTCTTGGCTGACTTATCATTGAGATTGAAATATGAAACTCGGAAGGTGTAGCGATGGATATTTTTTTTATTGTCGTGGTAAATATCGGTGATGGTGATATGCCAAAGATTTTTGCCCAATTTTTTGGAATATTTTTTTAATAGTTTTTTGGGGTCGAGTTTTGTTTTGGTGGTGACGTTGGCATCGAGAATAACAATTTGTTTGCTAAGTTCGTAAGCAGTGGATTTTAGCGATTTTTTGGGAGCAAAATACTTATTTTGTAAGAGGTAGTCAGTGTCGATAATATGGCTTAGGTTGTCAAGAATAATTTCAACGTAGGTATTGTCTTGGTGGGTTTGGATTAGAGGAGAGTCAATTAATTGTTCTGAATTAAGTCTGAGTTGGGCTAAGAGGGTGTTTAAATCTGTTTCTAAATGTTTTTGATTGGGATGATGAAAAGCCAGAGAATATTTTTCTTGGTAGTCCCCTGCTTTTTCTTGGTAGTAAATTTTGCCGATTTCGAAAAATTGTTGATTTTCCAGTTTGAATCGGTGGTATTGTTGTTTTTGATTTATAAGGGAAGGGATGATACTTTGGCGAAGGGCGGGGTATTCGGAATTGATGGAATTTTGAGTTCGAATAACGGTTGAGGGGTTAGTGATTTGGGCCTCGGTTATTAATGGCCAGGAACGAATTTCGTCATAACCTAAGTTTGTTAGGATATTTTGGATTGAGTGGATGATATAGAGAACAGGTGGAGTGATATCGGGCAGTTTTTTTGAGGAGATGGGTTGGTCTTGGGGGATTTTTTCGTAACCGTGGTATCGGATGACTTCTTCGATTAGGTCTTCTTCAAGATAGATGTCTTTTCGAAGTGTGGGTGGAGTGATTAGATATTTTTGATTTTTCTTTTGAATTTGGCAGTCAAGATCTTTAAGAACCTTGAGAGCAAAGGAGGTTTTAATGGGAATGCCAGCGTAAATTGATGGTTTTTTAGGATCAAAACTAATTGGTTTTGGGGTGGGTTTTTGTTTTTGGGGATAGTATTGGAAAAGATTGCTGGTGATTTGGCCGCCGCAGTGTTTGAGAATTAGATGGGTTAGATGGGCAAAGGCAGGAGGAATTAGCTCGGGGTCAAGGAATTTGTCTAGTCTGATACCGGCTTCGGTGACTGTTTTTAGAGCTTGAGAATCTAATCTGACGCGAGTGGGGTTGTAGATAGCCATTTCGATGATAGTTTCGGTGGTGTTTGTTTTGATAGCACAGGCTTGGCCACCAAGGAAATCTAGCGACATGGCTTTTTTAGGAGAGTTAATCATCAGAGTGTTTTTTTGTAGAGCTAGGATGGTGCCGTCTAGAGTGGTAAATTTTTGGTACTTGCCTTTATTTTGTTCCCAGATTAGCTTTTGACCTGATTTCTTGGTGTCAAAAGCATGACAAGGAATACCCCAGAAGAAGGTAATGTAATTAGTGATATCGACCAGGGCGTTAACGGTATTGATTTCGTGGAGCTCAAGTATTTTTTTAATTTCTGGGATGGCCGATGAGGGTTGATTTTTTAGATTGGAGATACGAAGGGCTTGAATTCGATAAACGTTTTTGGGAGTGGTGACTTTAATGGGTAGCTGATAGTTTTTGGTGGTAGAGGGGAGGTTGGTGGCGGGTAGGGCTAGAGGGCCATAGAGGACTGAGAGTTCTTTGGCTATGCCGTAGTAAGAAAGGCAGTCGCCTCGGTTTTGGCGGACTTCGAGACTAATGACTTGTTCTCCCTTCTTTTTTTCTATGGAGTTGTTAAAGTGTCCTAGGTAGGTAAGCCGATCTCCGATTTGACGTGGAGAAATGTCTTTTAATGAAGGGAGTAGTTTTTGGAGTTGGGAGTAGACGATTTTCATGCTTTGTTTGGCTTGTAGGCAAGATTGCCACCGAGTAAAGTTCTAATGTCTTTGATATTGTATTTGGCCATGACCCAGCGATCGAGTCCGAGGCCAAAGGCAAAACCTTTCCATTTTTTGGGATCAATCCCGGCTTTTTTGAAGACAAAGGGATGAATAATGCCGGCGCCGCCCATTTCGATCCAGCCGGCGCCCTTACAAACTGGACAGCCAGAACCGTGACAGGAAAAGCATTGGAGATCAAGTCCAAGGCCGGGTTCGACTTCAGGATAGTATTTGCAGCGATAACGGACGATGGCATTTTTGCCGTAGAGATGGGTGAAAAGGATGTCAAATACGCCGATGAGATCTTTTAGGGAGATATTTTTGTCAACAGCCACTCCTTGATACTGGTGGAAGATAAAGTGATTACTTTTGGTAACTTTTTCATTTCTATAAACACGGCCGGGGAAAGCGGCTTTGAAGGGTGGTTTTTCGTTGTTTAAAAGGCGAGCCTCAATTGATGAAGTTTGGGTACGAAGAAGGGTATCGGGTTGTTTGATATAAATGGAGTCTTGTAGTTGCCTGGCGGGGTGGTTTTTGGGGACGTTGAGGTTTTCGAAACAAAATTGGTCAGTTTCGATTTCGGGGCCGTCGTAGATGGAAAAGCCAAGACGGTGGAAGAGAGAATTTAGTTGACGTTCGGTTACTGTGATGGGATGAAGATGGCCAATTTTTTTGAGGCCAAAGGTGGGTTTTTGAATGTTTGAAGATGAGATTTGTCTAGGGGGTAGTTTTTTGATGGTTTTTTTCTGGGAAAGAATGGCCGTTTTGAGTTGGTTTTTTATTAGGTTTAGGTCTTGACCGTATGGTTTTCTTTTGTTTAGTGGAATTTTTTTGATGTTCTGAAAAAGTTGGTTTATTTTGCCCTTGCGTCCTAAAAACTGAATGCGAATTTGTTCCAACTCTTTATTGTTGTCGATGGTTCTAATTTTATTTTTTAGAATTTTGGTGAGTTTTTTGAGTTTTTGATCCATTACGAAAAAGTTTCTCGAGAATACTCGAGATCTACGACCCCATGATTACGAGGGATAATAAAATTTATCGACTCCCCCAGCCTAGTTTTTAAAGGAGAAAACAGGGATTTGGGAGTAAATATTCATAGCTTATTTTACAGAGTCAACGATGGAATTAAAAGTTTTAGGGTCGTTTATGGCAATTTGGGATAGTACTTTTCGATTAAGATCGATTTTTTTATTCTTAAGAGCGTTGATGAATCGGGAGTAAGAGAGATTGCTTGGTTTTAGAGCGGCATTGAGGCGGATGATCCAGAGACGGCGGAGTTGACGTTTTCTAAGACGACGGCCGTGGTAAGCATATTGGCCGGCATGCATGACGGCTTCATGGGCGACCTTGTACCTTTTGTGTCGGGTCATCCAAAAACCCTTGGCCATTTTTAGTATTTTTTTGTGAGATTTTCTGCGGACAGTGCCGACTTTAACGCGCATTTTTATTTAGCAAGTAATTTTTTAACTTTTCTGGCCCAACGACCAGTAACTAGTTTTTTGTTTTTAAGACGGCGGAGTTGACGTTTTGACTTTTTTCGACGAAGGTGACGGTTGAAAGATGGCATCTTTAGGACTTTGCCGGTTTTGGTGACCTGAAATCGATTACGGACGGACTTTCTTATTTTGAATTTTTTGTTTATTTTTTTCATTGTTTTTTTTAGTAGGTTTATTTTTGATGCCGGTGAAGGTAATAAGTAACCTTTTACCGACCAAACGGGCCTCGCCTTCAGGAGAACCTGTTTCTATTAAGTCTTTTTTGACCTTTTCGACAAGATCATAACCAAATTCTTGGTGGATAATTTGACGACCTTGGAATTTTATACTTAATTTGACTTTATTTCCAGTAGATAAGAACTTTTTGGCTTTTTTGATTTTGGTGTGGTAGTCACCAAGACCTATAAAGGGTTTCATTTGAATTTCTTTGAGTCCCCCACCCCGGTTACTGCGTTTTTCGATTTTTCGTTTTTTAGCTTCTTGGTATTTGAATTTAGCGAAATTAATTAGTTTGACTACCGGAGGGTTAGCTTTGGGAGCAATTTCTACCAAATCAAGATCAGCTTGGTTGGCTTTTTGATGGGCTTCGGTTAAAGGAAGGATGCCGATTTGTTTGCCGTCGGCTTGAATTAATCGAACCGTGGGGGCGGTTATGTAGTGATTAATTCGGTAAAATCTTTTGTTTTGTTTGCTTTTGTATGATCCCATAATTGGCCTATTTTATCAGGTTTAGGCTTTTGTTGTCGATAAGTTTGGTAATTTTTTGGATAAAGGAATTAACTGACATGGTTGAAAGATCCTGGCCATCTCGTTGGCGAACAGATATGGTGTTGGCGGCGGCTTCACGTTTGCCAACTATTAACATAAAGGGAACTGATTCTTTGGTGGCTTGTCTAATCTTATTTTGCATAGTTTCTGAGCGCTCGTCAAGTTCTATCCTAATATCGACTTGTTCTAATTGTTCTTGAACTTTTTGAGCATATTGTTTTTGCTCATCAGTAATGGGAATTATTTTGGTTTGGACTGGTGACAACCAAAGTGGAAAAGCCCCGGCAAAGTGTTCGATAAGGAGTCCGATAAAACGTTCTAAAGATCCATAGATGGTTCGATGAATCATAATTGGTCTTTTCTTTTGTCCGTTTTGATCGGTGTAGCTTAGGTTGAAATTTTCGGGTTGAGCAAAGTCGAGTTGAATGGTACCGCACTGAAATGTTCTAGAAAGACAGTCTTTGAGGTGAAAGTCGAGTTTGGGACCGTAGAAAGCACCGTCGCCTTCGTTAATGAGGTGTTTAATTTTGCCTTGCTTAAGGACTTCTTTCATTATGTTTTCGGCTTTTTCCCAGATGGTGTTACTACCGATGGATTTTTCGGGTCGGGTGGATAGCTCGATGTGATCTAGAGGTAGACCACAAGTTTGGTAGATTTCTTGGCAAAGAGAGATGGCAGCTTTTAGCTCATCTTTGATTTGAGCGGGAGTGCAATAGATATGGGCATCGTCTTGGGTGAATTCTCGGACTCTCATGAGTCCGTGTATTTCCCCGGAACTTTCATAGCGATGAACTACCCCAAGCTCTCCCATTCTGATGGGAAGTTGACGATAGGAGTGTGTATTGGTGGAGTAGATGAGTATGCCGCCGTCGCAATTCATGGGTTTGATGGCATATTGCGGCTTTTTCGATTTGCCGGTTTGAGCTAGGTACATTTTATCAATGAAGTTGTCCATGTGTCCGCTTTTTTGCCAGATTGGCAGAGTAAGCATGGTGGGGGTTTTAACTTCGACATAACCCTTGCTTTTGTGAATTTTTCGCCAATATTTAACCAAGAGCTGATAAATGGTGTAGCCCTTGGGGTGCCAGAAAACAAAACCAGGACCTTCTGGGTGAAAAGAGAATAGGTCAAGATCTTTGCCTATTTTGCGATGATCACGTTTTTTGGCTTCTTCGAGATTGTGGAGGTATTGATCCAGTTTTTTTTGAGAAGAGAAGGCGGTACCATAGATTCTAGTTAGCATTTTATTTTTTTCATCACCGTGCCAGTAGGCGCCGGCAACAGAGAGGAGTTTGAAGGTGTTGATTTGGCCGGTGGAACTAAGATGGGGACCCTTGCAGATATCAACGAAATCAGAACCGGTGTAGTAAACAGTGACGGACTCTCCCCTGTTTTCGATTTCTTTGATCCATTCTTGTTTGTAGGAATTGTTTTTAAATAGGATCTTGGCTTTTTTGGGATTGATTATTTTTTTAACGATGGGTAAATTTTGCTTGATGATTTTTTTCATTTCAGTTTCAATTCTGGGGAAATTATCTTCGTTTATTTTGAAATCCTTTAGGGGTTCGAAATCAAAATAGAAGCCGGAATCGGTGGCCGGTCCCATGGCCATTTTGAATTTATCGGGGTAGAGATTTTGCATGGCTTGGGTGAGGACATGCTCAGTGCTGTGGCGGAGTTTTAAAAGAGGTTGCGATTTGGTTTTTTTCATATCGTCTAGGAGTTGAAATATTTTAACAGCAAAAGGTGGCTTAGCCTAATAGGTAGAAAAAGTTTGATTTTAGAAAAGGGATTGATTTTGTGGGTAGATGAGGGATTTTTATTTACTTTGTGGTGAGTCTGAGTGGACTCGAACCACCGACCTCTTCGATGTCAACGAAGCGCTCTAACCAACTGAGCCACAGACTCATATGGTGGAATTATACAAGATTTTAGGCGGCGGAGCGAGAAGCGGAGTGTTCGCCAGAGAAAAGGTATTGTTGCCCCCCACCCTTTTTGTTTTTGACTCTGCCCCAAAAAGTATTTCGTTTTTTCTTTTTGGTAGCGAAAACCTCCATCCAGATGGCGGCTTCGGTTATATTTTTTCTAAAGTTGATAATAAACACACGGACTCTTTCTAGGAAGGAGACTTGATATTGACTGGGTTCAGAAGTGGTTTCAAGGACGGCCTTTTCGATTTGTTTATCAAGGTTTTTGGTGGATTCGGCTAGTTTTTTGATTTCAGTTCGAAGAGCTTCTATGTTTTTGCGAAGTTCTTTTTGGCGGCTATCCATGAGGACGGTTCGTTCTTTTTCGAGGTGGTTGGCGGGTTTAGACAGGTAGTTACCATTTTTTTCTGGTTGGTTTGGAGACTGGCCGATTTCGATGGTACGGCCCAGGCTTAGTATGCCGCCGATTTTGTGGATGATTATTTTTTTTTGGGGATGGGTGTCTGGTTTTTGAGTCTCTTGGATGAATTCGCTGCTGAAGCCGGATTTAAAAAATCCACTATGTTGGTTAGTTTTTGATGGTTTTGCTGGTATTGCCATTGAGTGAATTATAACACGAAATAGGTAGAAATCTATATATTATGGGCTGACTTAGAGCTTTTGGAGATAGTCAAGGACTTTTCGTTGAAGAAGGACGTGATGGAGGAGGTTGGGGTTGGATGGAGGAATATTCTTGGGTGAGGCTTTTTTGATATCCTTTTCGGTTACTTTTAAATTTTGGGTTTTGGCAATTTGGTTGAGGGCTAGATCAATAGTCCATTCTTTTTTAATTTGTTTATTTAGGTGTTTTTTGTAATCTTCCAGGTTGGTATTTTTTGATTGGAGGTATTGGTTGATAGTAATGCCAGCTTGGCGGGTTTGGTCGATTAAGGAAGACAAGCGTTTTTGAAGATCGGTTTGAATTAAGATGTTTGGTAGGTTAATTTGGCAGTTTTTGATGATAGTTTCTAGTATTTGGTTGTTTTTGTCCTTGTTATTATTTTTTGTTTGGTTGATTTTTTTAATTTGGGAAGTATAGGTATTTTTTAGGGTAAATTGGGGTAACTGACAGCCGGTAATTTCTATTTGCCAGTCTTTATTAAGGTCAATGGGTGGATTTTTGAATTGAACCTGAGGCTGAATGATGGGTTTTAGTTGGTAATTTTTTACAAATTCGGTGTAGATAGGGGGAATAAGACGAGAAATGATCTCTTTTACGATTTGTGGTTCAGAGGTATTTTGGGAAATAATGTTTAGTGGGACTTTGCCCTGGCGGAAACCGCTGCTTTTATAGGTTTTTTGGATGGAAGTAAGAACCTTTTGCTGTTCGGTGGCAATTTGGTCTTTTTTGATGGTTAAGCTGATGGTAAAGGTTTGGTCAGGGAATTTTTTAAGAGAGCTGTTTGTTTTCATAAGTGAGCCTATGATATCATGAGTGGACAGAGGTATGTGGCAAAAAATAGTCATTTTTATTGGTAGGTTGGTGTTTTTAGGTGTTTTTGCTTTATTTTGTGTGGTTTTTGTTTATTGGGAGTTTTTGACTTTAAATGGAATGAGGCAGGGTAAACAGACCTTGGTTTCTCGGGTTGGTGGTGGTAATGTTTCTCAATTAGTAATTGGGAGTAATTATGAGGAAGAGGAAGAAAGACAGATGGAGGTGTTGGCAGTAACTGATGATGCCCGGCCTTTGATTATTAAGCGGTATTTGGAGAGATATAAGTCGCCATTGGCACCTTATGCGGATTTGATTTTTGAGGTATCGATGACTTACGGTTTTGATTATTATTGGATAGTAGCTATTGCTCAGCAGGAGTCAAATTTATGTAAGAAAATACCGGAAAATTCCTATAATTGTTGGGGGTATGGGATTCATAGTAAGGGGACTTTAAGATTTGATAGTTATGAGTTAGCTATTAAGAGCTTTGCTGAGTATTTGGATAGGGAATATTTTAAGAAAGATTTGAATACAGCCGAGTTGATGATGGGAAAATATAATCCTAATTCAAATGGTTCTTGGGCTTTTGGAGTCAATCAGTTTATTGGAGAGATGGAAGACGGTGATTTTTGATGTGTAACGGGTCAGTATTTTTGCTTGATTTTACTATAATGTTTTGATATAGTATGTGTCAGATCCCGGGGTGGCTCCTCTAAAAGCTCGCTCTGGGATTTTTTTTGGTCTATGATAGAATAGTGCTATGACTGCGATAAGTACGGCACAATTCAAGAAAGGGGTTTATATTCTCCATAATGGAGTACCGCACATGATTATGGATATTACCTTTGTTAGTCCGGGTAAGGGGTCTGCTTTTTATAGGACAAAGTTAAAATCATTGAAAACCGGTTCTCAGATAGATTTTGTTTTTAAATCGGGGGAAAAGGTAGAAGAAGTATTTGTGGAGACACATGAGGCTAATTACTCCTATTTTGATGGCAGTAATTATGTTTTTATTGAGCCACGAAGTTATGAGCAGTTTTTGGTGTCTTTAAAGGTGGTTGGTGAGGATAAACGATATCTTAAAGAAGGTCGAGCCTATCGGTTGAGGTTTTACGAAGGGGAGTCGGTGGGGGTGGTATTGCCAAAAAGTATAGTTTGCCAGGTAATGGAGACTGAAAATGCGATTAAGGGAGATACGGCTACTGGGGCGGTAAAGCCAGCTTTAACAGATACGGGTATAAGGATACAGGTACCTTTATTTGTCAAGGTGGGGGAAAAGGTATTGGTGAGTACGGAGAGTGGTCAATATTTGTCTAGAGCCAAAAATTAGAGGCCAATTTGGCTGTCAATTTGGGGTGGGTCGATGGTTATGTTTTGTTCCAGTAGTTGTTCTATTTGAGAGAATTGGTCAACAAATTGAGTTGGAATTGGGTTGGGGGTGCTGGTGGGACTGGGGAGATTTTGACTGATGGTGTTTTGATTATTTTTTTTGGTTGACGGGGGTGATTTGATGAGAAAGTTGGCTATCAGGAGCAGGAAGATAGTGATGGCCAGAATAATGAGGGCAATAATTTTTGGATTTTTGGGTAATTTAATTGAAGGTTTGGGTAATTTTGGTAATTTGCCCATTAGCGGGTTGGGTTTAGGGGTGTCGATGTTTTGGCTTAGTGTTTGTCTCATGGGGAATAGATTTTAACGGTAACGGTTTTTAAGTTGTTGAGGACTTGTTGAAGGTTGACTTGATTGGATTGGAGTTCTTCTCTGGCGTTGTAGTAGGATGAAGAAGTGGCTTTTTGGAGGAATTGGGGAATTTGTTCGAGTTGGTTGTCAATGTTAGTAAACCATTCGGAGATTTTTTGAGTGGGGGTTTGTTGGATGTCACTGTTTAGTTGTTTTAAAAGTTGATAGATTTTGGTTTGTCGATTAATTTGATTTTGGGTGGCGGAATTGTTGATGATTTTTTCAATTTGGAGGTAGGTGTTGCTAAATTTTTTTCCAATGTTTTGGAGTTGGTCTAAGGTGGTGGCGGGGTCGATGGTTTGTTTTTGTTGGTTTAGCCATTTTTCTTGATTTTTCAGTTGAGTTTGTAGGTCGAGGCTGGTTTGGGGGTGGACGTCGAGATGGCTGTTTAGATTGATTCTGAGGACAGTTAGGTAGGTTCGGAGGGCAAGGTTGCGACTCAGAAAAACCTTTTTAGTGCTATTGATAAGGTCATTTTCGGTGGAGATGGCAGAGAATTTTTGATGAATTTGATATTTTTCTTGATAATCGGAATAGTCTTTTTGGTAAGTACTTAGTTGATAGAAGTGATCGTTTACATATTGGACGGGGTTTTGGGTTTGGGCAAAGACAGTGGAGGAGAGGAGACTGAGGAGGAAGGCTAAAAGATACATAGGAAAGTTTAACAGATTGTGCCGCAGAGAGGAGTTGAACCTCCACCTCGTAAGAGACACGGTCCTAAACCGTGCGCGTCTACCAGTTCCGCCACTGCGGCGCAGTTGCTATTATTTTATCATTTTGCGGCTTTTTGGAGTAAAATTGGTAAAATAACGGCTGTAAGTCCCCATAGCTCAGTCGGATAGAGCGCTTCCCTTCTAAGGAAGAGGTCGGAGGTTCGAATCCTCCTGGGGATACATTGCGCCCATAGCTCAATGGATAGAGCACTAGTCTTCGGAACTAGGGATGAGGGTTCAACTCCTTCTGGGCGTACCATGAGTATCGAGAATACACGGGCCGCTAGCTCAATTGGTGGAGCAATCGCCTCTTAAGCGATAGGTTCTGGGTTCGAGCCCCAGGCGGCTCACAAAAAGATTTTTTGGAAAAATGAGGTGATTTTTTGTTTGAGGTTGAGTTTGGGTCGGTAGATAGTGGCCTTGCTGGTAATGGGGGTAATTTCAAACGGAGGTAGATCTTGCCAGCTTAAGTATGTTTTGCCTTGGTGAGAATCGGTGGGGATGATTTGGAATTTGAAGTGGAAGCTGTGACTTTGGAAAGGTTCTATCTGTTGATTGGGAGTGCAGATGGAACTGAGTTTAATATTGGTGGTGGTTTGAGGGTTGAGGCAGAATTGGGTTTCATTTTCACCCCAGATAGATTGGCCGGTATTTTTTAAAGTGATTTTGCCGGTGTATTCTTTTCCAGTGAAAAGGATAAAGGGAAATTGGATTTTGGTGTTTTTAAATTCGGTAATTTGTTGGGGAAGGTTTTTAGTTTTGGGTAGGTTAATAATTTTTTGATATTCGGGATAGAGTTTTTCCTCTGAGTCTAGCCAGGAAAAATGATCAAAAGGGGGAAAGGGATAGTTATAAATAAATGGAGTGATGGCCTGGATACGGGGGTCTTTTTTCCAGAGGTTAATAGCGATGGCTAAAAACTGGGTGCTGGTTTTGACGGTATAGAAATTATTGTCGTTTTTTTGACCTTGGCGATGAGGCCAGCCGGTTTCGGTAATAAAAACGGGAAAGGTTTTCTGGATACCAAGTGATAAAAGATAATTAAGCTCCCATTGATAGCCGCGAATGCTGTGCCAGTTGTTGTCAGTGGGAAGACCAATAAAGCCATAATTGGGATATGAGTGGGAGGCTAATCCGTCAATGAGATCAAAGTAGTCAGGTTGGTGATCAATTATCTTTTTGAAGACGGTGGCGGCTGATAGATGTTGGGGAGGAGTATCGGGGGCGGCCAGATCAAGTCCGGAACTTAAAATGTAGAAGTTGGGGTTGGTTGTTTTGAATTTTTGGGCGGCATAGTAGGAAATATCGGTAAAATTTTCTATGTTGACTTCCCCACCCCATTCGGAGGCGTGATTGATTTCATTAAAGAGAATGATGTGTTGTTTTTGGGTGGGCCAGTTTAGTGAGTCTAGAAAAGTTACTAGTTTATCAATATCTTTTTTTTGGGGTTTGGCCCAGGTATCAGCTTCTATAATGGTACTGAGACGAATGATGGGAATGATATGATAGCGACGACAATTATTGAAAAAGTTTTGCCAATTGTTTTTGTCCAGCTGGTCAGTTCTGATAACTATGGTGGCCCAGCCCCAGTCTCCGCCAGAAGAATTTATTAGGGGAGCGGCGGAATGAATGTCAGATGTTTGGGTCAAATGGAGACCGAAGATATTATCAAATGCTAAAATAGGGGCAGGCCGTAGGAGGAGAAATAAGATTAAAAGTAGGGCAAAAAGCATATTTGTGTATTTTAGCAAATGAAAAAAGAAGATATTATTAAAATGAGAATTAACCGGGTTAAGAAGGAGATTCGGGATACTCCGTATGATAAGGCGTCGGAGCATCATCATGGTAGATTGAAGGCAAAGCTGGCTAAGTTGATGGACGATTTGGAGGGATCGGCTAAGAGAGCTGGCGGTGGCGGGGGCGGTTATGCTGTCAAGCATTCCGGTGATGCTTGTGTGGTGTTGGTGGGACTGCCGAGTGTGGGTAAATCAACTTTGTTAAATGCTTTGACGAATGCTGAGTCTAAGGTAGGTAATTATGACTTTACTACTTTGGGGGTGGTACCGGGGATGATGGAGTACAAGGGGGTGAAGGTGCAGATTTTGGATTTGCCGGGGATTTTGGAGGGGGCGTCGAAAGGTAAAGGATTTGGAAAGAAAGTGGTTTCGGTTATCAGAGCGGCTGATCTAGTGGTACTAATGACTGACGTGGACAGAGTGGAGTGGTTAAAAAAGATGGGAGATGAGCTTTATAGGGCGGGAATAAGGTTGGGAGTAAAGCCGGCAAAAATTGGGATTAAGAAAATGGCTAGAGGAGCAATCCAGGTAGTTGATCCCTATCATAGTTTTTCTAAAGACACAGTAATAGGGGCGGCTAAGGAATTAGGATTTTCTAATGCGGTGATTCAATTTGAGGAGAAGGTAACAGAATTGGACAGATTAATTGATGCGTTGGTTAAGAACAGAAAGTATATGGCGGTGGTTAGAGTGTTAAATAAGGTTGATGAGGTCGGGCAAGAAAAATTGGATCGAAGGTTGGGAGACTTGCGGGGAGTGATAAAGGTGTCAGCTGAAAAAGGCAGGGGTTTGGAAAGATTGAGAAGGAGTATTTGGCAGAATTTGGGTTTGGTCAGGGTTTATTTAAAAAAGACCAAAAAAGGTGAAGCCGATAAGAAAAAACCGTTGATTGTAAAAAAAGGAGAGAAATTGTCAGAGGTGGTAGAAAGAATTTCGGGAAGAATGAAGCAGGATGTTAGTTCGGCTCATATTTGGGGAAAAGGGGCAAGGTTTGCAGGGCAGAAAGTATCTCTGAAGCGGCAGGTGTTTGATGAGATGGAAGTGTGGTTTGGTAGGTAGTTGGGATTTAGAGCTGGCGAAGTTGACGGGAGCGGTGAATTTTTTCTGAATTTTTGATTTTTGGCAGTTGGTCAAAAAGAATTTTGGCTGAGGTTCCTGGTCTGGGTGAATAGCGAAAGACATGGATTTTGGTAAAGTTTATATCTTTACAAAGGTTTAGAGTTTCTTGAAAATCTTTTTTGGTTTCATTGGGAAAGCCAACGATTACATCAGTGCCAAAAGTTAATTCTTTTATTTGCCTGAGTTCATTAAAGGAGTTTATAATGTCTTTTCTGGTGTAAGGCCGGTTCATGGCTTTTAGGACCTTGGTGGAGCCGGATTGGATGGGAATATGGAGAAAGTGACTGAGATGACTAGAATATGATTTATTTTTGTATAGATTTATAAATTGGCTGTTAATACAATTTAAAGGGATGGAGCCAAAGGTGATTTTTGGGATGGCAGTTTTATCAAGTAGATTTTTTAATAAAATTTCTAGTTTTGGGGTATAAAGGTTTAGATTGGTGCCGGTGATAATTATTTCTTGATAGCCAGATTTGACGGTTTGATCGACTGAATTGATGGCTTGAGTTATTGGCAGGGACCAAAGATTGGATCTTTTTTGGGGAACAATACAGTAGGTGCAAAAATGATTGCAACCGTCTTGAACTTTTAGGATGTAGCGTTTGGAAGAACTATACTTGTCCCCTATTTTTTGGGTGTAGCCTTTTTGGTTTTTTAAAATGGTTTGTTTGGTAGTATTTTTAAAAGTGTAGACTTTGGGAAGTTTTTTAATTTTTTTTAAAGAAGCACAGCCGGTGACAATGATGGTGGTTTGAGGGTGTTTTTTGGAAAGGCTTTTGATTTTTCTGATTGACTCTTTTTGACCTTTTTTAGTGACGGCGCAGGTATTTATTAGGATTAGGGAGGGAGTTTTGGATTTGGCTGGTTTAAAATCTTGATTAATTAAAATTTGGGCTAGTTGATTAGTTTCGGCGGCGTTAACCCGGCAGCCGAAGTTGATGGCTTGAAAAGTTTTGGGAGCAGGGAAGCTTTTTAAAAGTTTTTGGAATTGTTTTGAGGTCATGGCAGGTATTTTTGCAGTTTTTCCATTAGGATGGAGTAGAAACGGAGGTTGTGAATGGTGGCCAGACGGCCAGCAGTCATTTCCTTGATTTTGAAAAGATGATAGAGATAGGAGCGGGAATAGTTTTTGCACAGGAGACAATCGCAGGCGTCAGAGACGGGCCTGATGTCTCGATAGTGTTTTTCTTTGGTGGGGGTGTAATAGGAGTAGAAGTCTTTTTGGTCAAGATCAATTTTGTCTATGGCGGGAGCGTTGAAAACATAGAGACGTTGGTGACGAGCGTCTCGGGTGGGTAGGACACAGTCGAAGATGTGCCAGCCGGTCTTGACCAGATTGACAATTTCCTGAGGTTTGCCGATACCTAGGCCATAGAGAAGATAATCGTTGGGGGTATGTTTTTTGATGACGCTTGATACCTCATAGTTAAATTGACCATCTTGATCGAGAGGCCAACCACCGTAACCGAGACCGTCAAAGCCAATGTCAACTAGTCTTTGGGTGCATTCTTTTCTAAGTTTTAGAAAATCACCGCCTTGAACGACAGCGATAAGATATGGGCGTTTATTTTTGGATATCTTTTGTTGCTGGCAAATTTTTTCGAAGGCATCTTTGCAAAGTTTTGCCCAGAGGATGGTTCTGTCGACGGTTTTTTGGGCCTGGGCCAGTTTGGCTTTAGGAGGAGTGAAATCGTCTAAAACAACTAAAAGATCAGTTTTAAGAGTCATTTGGGTAATGATTGACATTTGAGGGGTAAAGAAAATATTTTTACCGGACAGATTAAACTTAACGCCAGAATCAGTGACGGCATCTTTTTTATTTTGAGTTTTAGCAATCGACATGACTTGAAAACCGCCGGAATCAGAAATGATAACCCCTTTCCAGTTCATAAAACCATTAACACCTTGATGGTTTTTGATAACCTGTTTGCCGGGACGGTGAAGGAGGTGGAGACTATTTACCAGGATGCCTGGAGTTTTGGTGTTTTTGATGTCGGTAGAGTCTAGGGTTTTGAGAACGGCTCTGGTAGCATCGGGAAAGAATAAGGGTAAGGGGATTCTTTTTTGCTGATATTTGAATGTTTTTGGCGCTGACATAGGTGTTTTATTATATAATATGGGGGAAGAAAAAGAGATTTAGATTAGATTTTTCAAAAAACAGGCTGTTTATGAGAAAATACAACAGGCCGTGGTGGCGGAACTGGTATACGCGCAAGACTTAAAATCTTGTGGTCCACAAGACCGTGCGGGTTCGATCCCCGCCCTCGGCACCGGGGATTGGCGCAACTGGCTAGCGCGCTGCGTTTGGGACGCAGAGGTTGCAGGTTCGAATCCTGTATCCCCGACTTGGTACAGGATGAGAAGCAAATAAGCGGGGCTAGTTGATCGGTTCAACATCACCCTTCCAAGGTGAAAAGACGGGTTCGACTCCCGTGCCCCGCTCATTTGGGTTGATGGGGGAAGGACGAGTAGGATATGATTGTTTAATGATGAAAAGATGGGTATGGACGTTGGTTTTAGCAGTGTTGGCATTGGGGTTTGGGGGTGGGGTTTGGGCGGTGGATCTAGAGAGGGTTTATATTAGATTGGATAGTAACAGGACGGGTGTATCACCGACGAAGGTATTGGTAGTGGCTAAGACAGAATCGGTTGGAGTGGAAGATGGAGTGAGAGTGGAGATGGGATCAGCTTGGAGTATAGATGGTGGTAGTAGCAGTTTTGGAGTGTCAACGGTTGGTTTGCCAAGTGGCGTGACAGCTTGGCCAGGAATTGGGACGGCTAGTGGGGTGAATGGACGGCAGGTTGTTTTTCCAAGTAATGATTTGATGGTTGGAATTGATTATGGTTTTTATATAACAGGGGGAATGGGAATGAATCCGGCTGCGGGTGGTGGCTCAGATTATCTTTGGTGGGTAGCAACGATGATTGGTGGTAGTGAAGATCGGTCTGAGCAAGTTGAGGTGCGGGTGGTGAGTAATGATCAAATTGCAGTGACAGGGACAGTGTTAGCT
>SDBU01003543.1_pt1 | contig 19774 bp, 13 predicted proteins | sample 2277071 | NCBI WGS metagenome assembly SDBU01 (sample SAMN10397929, study PRJNA504765) | marine sediment metagenome | isolation source: marine sediment core GS08_GC12, 126 cmbsf | place: Arctic Ocean: Gakkel Ridge, Loki's castle | collected 2008 | reverse complement strand
TACTATGACTTTTTTCGCTCCAGCAGCCAGGTGCTTGGAAGAATCTTCCCTTGCCCTGAATATGCCCGTGGCTTCCAGGACTACATCTACACCAGATTCTTTCCATGGGATCTCAGCAGGGTCTTTGCATGAAGTGACCTTTATCTTATCTCCGTTCACCACCAGGCCATCTCCTTCTGCCTTTATTTCTGCATCCAGGACTCCGTAGACCGAGTCATACCTTAAAAGATGGGCCAGGGTATCTGTGCCATACAGATCGTTTATGGCGACCACATCAATATTTTTATCCTTATCCTGCCTTAACTTTGCCCTGAAAAATTGTCTTCCTATCCTACCAAACCCATTGATCCCTACTTTGATTGACATTATTCCTCCTTCTGTGTGGAAATATTTTTATAAAATAATAAATCTGACATTAAATAATTTTAATAAAAATCGGGTAATTTTATCAAATTTGGATAAAATAATAAAGCATTTCTATTTTAACTTCATAAACCAAAAAAAATATCTTAGGGCCTATTAATCTCCTGCCTTTTTATTGATATCCTTATGTACCAGTTTAACGGAATACCCCTTCAACTTTAAATACTCATAGATCCTATCGGATAATACTACCGAGCGGTGCCTTCCTCCGGTACAGCCAATACCAATACCAAGATATCTCTTGCCTTCGTCAATATAATTAGGGATCAGGAAATCAAGCATCTTTTCGAACATCCTCAAAAATTCTTTTGCTTCCTGCAGGTTCAAAATGAAATCAATTACTTTCTTATCCCTTCCTCCAAGGTCCTTTAACTCCTCAATATAATAAGGATTTGGCATAAATCTCACATCCATCATCATATCCAGATTGCCCGGTATTCCATATTTATAACCGAATGAGACTATTGATATCTGCAGCAATTTACTTATTTTTATTTTGCCCATCATCATCTCAGTGATAGCGATCCTCAATTCCTTGGGATTTAAAAAAGAAGTGTCTATGATCACATCTGCAGAATCCCTTAACTTTTTCATCTTCTTTATTTCTTCCTCGATCCCATTAGTAAGATTGCCGTCTTCGACCAGCGGATGTTTCCTTCTGGTCAGGGAGTATCTTTTGACTATTACACTTTTAGAAGCTTCTAAAAATAAGATCCTGTACTCTATCTTCTTTTCTTTTAATTTTTCCAGGCCCTTATGGATATCATCAAAAAAATACCCGCACCTGAGATCGATAGATAATGCTATCTTCCTTATATTCCTGCTTTTCTGTGAGATATACTCTATGAGGTCAAGCATAAGATCAGCCGGCAGATTATCAACACTGTAATATCCTGCATCCTCAAAATATTTAAGTGCATCAGTTTTTCCGGCACCTGAAAGGCCGGTAATAATGATCACTTCCATTTTATTATTTTTTTTATTCATTTTCCCTGATTCCATATTAAGGGGCCTTCATCTATTTTAATCTTTTTTCCTTCTAAAAAAAACAATTCTTGCTACTATAGCATTGATGAACCCTATTACTATAGAGCCTCCTACATACCCCCAGAATCCTTCAACCTTTAGATCCTTGATTATTGTATCGACGATCCATAAGATCCCGGCATTTAGCATGACATTAAAGATCCCCATAGTTATCAGGTTAAAAGGCAGGGATACTATTCTAAATATGGGCCTGATGGCCATATTTATCAATCCCAGAAGCAAGCCGGCAATAAAAGCAATCTTAAATATATCCCAGATATCGTCACCGGAAATATTGATAAACGGCAAAAAATATGATGCCAATGATATGGCAAATGTTAAAAACATCCAATCCAGCAGCCGTCTCACCAATCAGACCACCCTGACCTCATCTATGAATAATATCATAAATATTTATTGCATCCCTGTGATTTATTCCTTTAATATTCACCAGTTCTTCCAGGGCCATTCTTTTCAGTTCATCAATCGATCCTATAGTATCAAAAATATTTTGTTTCTTCTTCTCCCCTATTCCACTTATCCCATCCAGGAGGGAGCGGGTCATCTGCCTGTCCCTTATTTTCCTGTGATAATTCACTGCAAACCTGTGGGCCTCATCCCTCAATTTGATAATGATCCGCATGGCGCCCTGGTCCTTGTTTAAATTTTTTCCATTTTTATATTTCTCACTAAAAATGATTTCTTCTTTTTTTGCAATACTGATGATATCAATACCGGATATTTTCTTTTTTGATAGTAGGTCATGGATAGTATTAAACTGTGCTTTCCCTCCATCTATTATTAAAAGATCAGGTTTAATATAAAAACTATTTTTAGTTTTTACTTTTTGTCCATCAAGATAAGTGATCCTTCTCCCTACGACTTCGCCAAGCATCGCACAGTCATCCTGGCCCTTAATGCCCCTTATCTTAAAATGCCTGTAATCACTTCTCTGCAGTTCTCCGTCTGAAGCTACTGTCATGGAACCGACAGAAAAAGCATCTTTAAGATTTGAAATATCATAACACTCTATTCTTCTGGGAATATTGTTTAAGGATAAAATACTTTTTAGTTTCACCAGTTCCCTTACTGCTTCACTATGCCCCGTGTCTTTTTCAAACTTTTTCCTTTCTAAATATAATTTTGAATTCCTGGCCACCATTTCCATGATCTTTTTCTTCTCTCCGATCAGGGGAGCCTTTATCTCGACCTTTTTATTTTTTATCCTGGAAAAATATCCTGATAACAGTTTCATGTCTTCAATGGCTGCCATAATATATATTTTGGAAGGGATAATATTAATGTCCCCGTAATACTTTTTTAAGAATCCTGACAATATTTCATTATCATCCAGGTACCGGGTATTATTAATAATAAAATTATTTATCAGTGCAAGCGTTCCGGTCCTGTAGGTAAAAAGGCTTATCACTGCATATTCAGCCTCTTTTGCATGTGCAATACAATCCCATGTGTCATCACTATCCAAAAAGATCTTTTGTTCCTGATGAAGCCTCATCACATCATCGATCTGTTTTTTAAGTTCTGCAGCTTTTTCAAATTCTTGTTTTTTTGCATGTATTCCCATCCTGGATCTTAATTGGCTCAAAATGGTACCATCCGATCCCTTTAGAAATAATTTGATATATTCAATATTTTTTCTATAGGCGTCATCTGAAATATTATCTATACATGGAGCTGAACAAAATTCAATATGATGATTAAGGCAGGGGTTTTTGATGCCCTTGCCCGGCCTGGGTTTCCTGCAATCCCTGAATTTGAAGATCCTCCTCAGGTATTCCAGTGTTTTCCTGACGACTTTTACATCGGTATAGGGGCCGAAATATTTTGCATTCTTCATATTCCTGTTCCTGGTAAGGAACACTCTTGGAAAATCCTCGTTTACGGTCACTGCTATAAAGGGATATGATTTGTCATCTTTAAATTCTATATTATATTTGGGCCTGTCTTTTTTAATCAGGTTTACTTCAAGTATAAGAGCCTCTTCTTCGCTGTCTGTGATTATATAATCAATGGACTTTATCTGTTTGGCGAAATCGGAGGGCTTCATATAAAGGAAACTATTGCCCCCGGTTTGAAAATAACTTTTTACCCTATTATAAAGATTCTTGGCTTTACCTATATAGATTATACTGCCTATTGAATTTTTAAATATATAGACCCCGCTTTTTTTAGGCAATATTTTTAATAACTCTTTTATTTCCTGCTGGTGTCCGGGGCCGTCCTTTTTGTTTTTTTGGTCCATATTCATGCATTTACCTTTAGCCTGTCATTACTCAGGCTTGCCTTTAGAAAATTCCCGGTATAGGACCTGGGATTTTCTGCTACCTCCTCAGGAGTGCCCTGTGCTATTATCTCTCCACCTTTATGTCCACCTTCCGGGCCAAGATCTATAATATAGTCAGCCGTCTTGATGACCTCAAGATTATGTTCGATGACAAGTACTGTATTTCCGGCTTCAACCAGTTTATTCAATATTTTAAGCAGCTTGCTTATATCGTCAAAATGCAGTCCGGTGGTAGGCTCATCCAATAAGTACAAAGTCTTTCCTGTGCTGCGCTTAGACAGCTCTGTAGATAGTTTTACCCTTTGCGCCTCTCCGCCGGATAAGGTCGTCGACGGCTGGCCCAGTTTGATATATCCCAGCCCCACATCATTGATCAGCTTTAATTTATTGTATATCCTTGGAATGTTCTTAAAGAAACCTAGGGATTCTTCAACAGTCATATTTAAAGCATCATCGATGTTCTTCCCCTTATATTTGATCTCAAGGGTCTCCCTGTTGAACCTTTTGCCTTTACACACTTCACAGGGAATATAAATATCCGGAAGAAAATGCATTTCTATTTTGATGACACCATCTCCATTACAGGCCTCACATCGTCCCCCTTTTACATTAAAACTAAACCTTCCAGGTTTATATCCCCTTAATCTTGAATCATGGGTCCTGGTAAATAATTCTCTCATATAAGTAAACACACCGGTATAAGTAGCGGGATTTGACCTCGGAGTCCTGCCTATGGGAGATTGATCGATAACGATTACTTTATCCAGCCCCTCATGGCCCTCCAGCCCATCATGGTCCCCTGCTTTATGGTTTGACCTCATTAATTTATTTAAAAGTGAAGGATAGAGGATCTCATTTACCAGCGTGCTTTTACCGGATCCCGATACTCCTGTTACCGTAATCAGCTTTCCCAGGTCTATCCTTACATCTATATTTTTTAAATTATGTTCCCTTGCCCCTTTTACTGCCAGGTATTTCCCATTTCCTTTTCTTCTCTTTCTGGGAACTGGAATATATTTTTCTTTCTTAAGATACTTGCCAGTTATGGACTCCTCATGATCGTATAGATCTATTAGCTTTCCACTGAATACGATTTCACCGCCATGGATCCCTGCTCCGGGCCCAATATCGACAATAAAATCGGACTGTCTCATGGTTTCCTCGTCATGTTCGATCACGATTATAGTATTCCCCAGGTCCCTTAAACGTTTCAGGGCATTTATCAGTTTGGTATTGTCTTTCTGGTGAAGCCCTATGCTTGGTTCATCCAGGATATAAAGTACGCCTACAAGCCCTGAACCGATTTGAGTTGCAAGCCGTATTCTCTGTGATTCTCCCCCGGATAAAGTATTGGCTTTCCTGTCCAGGGTGAGGTAGCCGAGCCCGACATCTTTTAAGAAATTCAACCTTTCAATGATCTCTTTTATGAGCCTCCGGCCGATGATCTTCTGGCGCTCAGACAGGTCAAGTGCATCCAGCCATATTATGCCTTCTTCAATTGTTTTCCCGCAGAGATCTGCAATAGATAATGAATTTATTTTTACGGAAAGACTTTCGGGCTTTAGCCTTTTCCCCTTGCAGCTATTACAGGGCGCGCTGCTGATGACCTTCTCTATTTTACTTCTCTGGTCGTCAGATTCTGTCTCGATATACCTGCGGCTTAAATTATTCGCAAGCCCTTCAAATTTCATATAATAAAACCTTACCTGGCCCTTATGGTTCCTGTATTTTACTTTGATCCTTTTCCCGTCAGTCCCGTACAGTATTATTTTCTTTGCATCTTCTGCAAGATCCTTAAAAGGGGCGTTCAGGTCAAATCCGTATTCTTCCGCAAGGCTCATTATCAATTGGGAATAGTAATTTGAGTAATTCATATTAAAGAAAGGAATGGCGCCATTCATTATGCTTAATTTTGGATTCTCCACCATCAGGTCCGGGTCTATTTCTTTGCTTATCCCTAATCCTCCGCACTCGCCGCATGCTCCAAAAGGGCTGTTAAAAGAAAACATCCTGGGAGTCAGCTCTTCATAATTTATTCCACAATCCACACAGGAAAAATTCTCGGAAAAGCTTATGATCTCTTCTGAATCAAGCATCTGTATATATACTATTCCGCTGCTTTCCCTGAGGGATATCTCAATATCTTCCGTCAATCTCTTTCTTATATCAGGCTTCATCTTTAACCGGTCGATTATTATCTCTATATTATGTTTAATATGCCTGTCCAGGGTAAGATCGAGATCTTCGTCCAGCTCATAAATATCGCCGTCCACTCTTATTCTTGCAAAACCATCTTTTTTAATATTTTCAAAGGTTTTGACATATTCCCCTTTTCTCCCCCTTATTATCGGTGAAAGGACCTGGAATCTTACTCCATCCTGGAATTCCATTATCCTGTCAACGATCTGGTCGACAGTCTGCTTTGTTATCGGCTTTCCACAAATATAGCAAAAAGGTGTCCCGATACGTGCATAAAGAACTCTTAAATAATCGTATATCTCGGTAGTGGTGCCTACTGTGGACCTCGGATTTCTTGAGGCACCCTTTTGATTTATAGATACTGCAGGAGACAACCCTTCTATTTGATCGACATCAGGTTTGTCCATCTGGCCCAGAAACTGCCGGGCATATGAAGAGAGGGATTCAACATATCTCCTCTGTCCTTCAGCATAAATGGTATCAAATGCAAGAGACGATTTGCCGGAACCGCTTACCCCGGTAAATACCACAAATTTATTCCTGGGAATCCTCAGGTCAATATTCTTGAGGTTGTGCTCCCTTGCCCCTTTTATTATTATTTCTTCTTTCATGGGTCAGCTACCTGATCTCTATGCTGGTTATCTTCTTAATTCTCTTGATCTCGTCCCTGATCATTGCTGCTTTTTCAAAATTTAGGTCCCTTGCTTCCAGATGCATTTCTTCTTCAAGCCCGCTCATTATGGTCGCGATCCTGCCGGGATCCATAGCCAGCAACTTGCCTTCATTAAATCCTTTTTTCTTGTCTTTGATTTTATGGCCGCTTCTGGCTTTCCGGGTTGTTTTTATACCGCTATTATATAATATGTCAGATACTGCTTTATTAATAGTCCTGGGAGTAATATCGTGTTTTCTATTATAATCCGTCTGCAGATTTCTTCTCCGGTCGGTCTCTGAAACTGCATTTTTTATTGATCTTGTCATGTCATCCGCATACATTATTACCCTGCCGTTAATATTCCTTGCCGCCCTGCCGATAGTCTGTACAAGTGATATTTCTGACCTTAAAAACCCTTCTTTGTCTGCATCCAGTATTGCTACAAGTGATACCTCCGGAAGATCAAGGCCCTCCCTTAAAAGGTTGATCCCTACCAGTACATCAAAGTCTCCACTCCGGAGCCCTCTGAGTATTTCTACTCTCTCAAGAGTGTCTATGTTGGAATGCAAATATCTTACCTTGATGTCCCTGCCAGAAAGATAATCTGTCAGGTCCTCGGCCATTTTTTTAGTCAGCGTGGTGATCAGTACCCTTTCTTTTCTTTTTACTACTTTTTTTACCTCAGATATCAGGTCATCTATCTGGCCCTTAGACGGCTTGATAGATATTTCAGGATCGACCAGGCCGGTCGGCCTGATGATCTGCTCGGCTATCTGCAGGCTTATCTTATGTTCATAAGGGCCCAGGGTAGCCGAAGTAAATATCACCCTTTTGATTTTGTTTTCAAATTCTTCAAATCTTAAGGGCCGGTTATCAAGAGCAGACGGAAGCCTGAATCCAAAATCTACAAGTGTCTGTTTCCTGGAGCGGTCCCCTTCAAACATACCCCTGATCTGCGGGACCGCAATATGGGATTCATCGATTATAGTAAGAAAATCATCTGGGAAAAAATCCAGCAGCGTATTGGGAGGTTCTCCCGGTTTCTTTCCCAGAATATGCCTTGAATAATTTTCAATCCCTCCGCAAAAGCCCAGTTCTGATATCATCTCCATATCATATTTTGTACGTGACTCCAGCCTCTGTGCCTCGAGAAGTTTTCCATTTTTTTTAAAATAGTCCAATCTTTGGCCCAGCTCTTCTTCTATTGTCTTGAGGGCCCTGTCCACCCATTCCACTGTTGCAAGAAAATGTGTTGCCGGGGATATAATATATGTATCTCTTTCTTCAAAGATCTCGCCAGATACCGGATCAAACTCTACCAGCCTTTCTATTTCATCGCCAAAAAGATGGACCCTTACAGCCCTATTGCTATAGGCAGGAAATATTTCAATGGTATCTCCTTTTACCCTGAATTTTCCATTGGAAAAATCATATTCATTCCTTTCATATCTTATGTTCACCAGTCCGCTTATCAATCCTTCTCTTGGAAATTCTTCCCCCTGTTTTAATATAAGCCTCTGCTTTCCATATTCAGATGGAGATCCCAGGCCGTATATGCAAGAAACACTGGCTACAACAATGACATCATTTCTTGTAAATAATGAATTTGTGGAAGAGAGCCTTAACTTCTCTATTTCTTCATTTATTGAAGTGTCCTTTTCAATATACATGTCCTTGCCGGGTAAATATGCCTCGGGCTGATAGTAATCATAGTAACTAACAAAATATTCCACGGCATTATCAGGAAAGAACTCCTTGAATTCATTACAGAGCTGGGCAGCAAGGGTCTTATTCGGGGCCAATACAAGAGTCGGCAGCTGTATATCCTGTATCACATTTGCAACTGTATATGTCTTGCCGGAACCTGTGACTCCCAGTAGACTCTGGAACTTTAAATCATTGCTTAAGCCTTTTGACAATTGGGCAATGGCCCTGTTCTGGTCCCCCTGGGGGGAGTAGTTTGAGACTATTTTAAATCTGCTGTTTGGCATTGTTTTACATGGCCTGGTTCAAGCTTCAATAATGTTTAATATATTTCCTACCTGCTTATACAGGTCTTTTACAGTACCAGTATTTTCAATTGTAAAATCCACCTTTTTTTGGTCTATATCAATATGCTGGCCCTTTATCCTTAATTCTATATCATTCTCTGATAAATTTTTATTTTTAAGATATTTTTTTCTCAGGTCCATGCCTGCATTTATCAGAATGATCCAGTCACATAATAGATCCAGTTTTGAGTTAAATAAAACTGCAGCATCAATTACTATATACTGCCTGTCTTTAGCATTTCTAATAATATTTTCTATTTCTTTCTTCAATAAGGGGAACATTAAATGATTCAGTTTTTTGAGTTCACCTATATCCGAAAAAACTTTATCAGCAAGAGCTGGATATATTATTTTTCCTTCCTTATCAAAGATATCTTCCCCGAATATTTTTTTGAGCCTGGCCGGGATATCTTTATCTTTTGTATATATATCCTTGGCAACACTATCTGCATCTACCACAAGTACCCTGTCCCTTATTTTTTTTATATAGTCCCTGACAGTGCTTTTACCCGCTGCTATCCTGCCTGCAATACCGATTACTATAATTTTTTTCTCCTTTTTTATGCATTAGAAAATGGTAAATAAACGTATATAGTTTATTTTAACTGATTAAACTTATAATAGGGAAAAGATTATATAAATTCTAATGAGGATAGATAGCTGTGATAAATTTATTAAGACCGGTCCCGGCCTGCCATAAATTAGTTACTCTATACTTATATATTATTAAAAAACCAGAATTATTCTTAAGCCAGATGATCTGCATCCTAAAAGGATCTATCTTATTCTAGATCTGCTTCATCCTTCATCTCTTTTAATATATCATCTATCTGCTTTTTCTTTTTTTCTTCTTTTACTTCTGCTTCCTCGCTGCCCTTTTCTTTTAAAGCCACCTCTCCTGCAGTTTCTTTACTTTCATCTTTTTCTATATCTGCGCTGTCTTCTACATCTGCACTATCTTCGTCTTTGGCTTCTTTTTCCACGGGATCCGCGTCTTTTACTTCTTTTGTCTCCTCTTCGTCTTCAACTGGATTTTCAACCTGTTTAACACTAAAAGCCATTCTTCTTTTATCAAAATCTATATCAATTATCCTGATCATCAGTTCACTACCGATCTTTGCCACATCGCTGGGCCGCTTGATCGGTTCCGGGCTTAACTCTGATATATGGACCAGACCTTCTAATCCGTCTTCAATTTGTACAAACAATCCAAACTTGACTATCCTTGTGACTTTTCCCTTGACTATATCTTTTATTGTATAATCCTTTATCTTCTCCAGCCATGGGTCCTTCTGGGTCTGTTTCAGCCCCAGTGAGAGTCTCTGCTTGTCATTATCAATATCCAGGATCTCCACATCTACGTCCTGGCCCACTTCCACCACTTCTGAAGGATGTTTTACGTGATTCCATGAAAGTTCAGATATATGTACCAGGCCATCAACACCGCCCACGTCTACAAAAGCCCCGAAATCTGCGATACTTGTGATATTTCCTTTCTTGATCTGCCCGACTTCTATACTGCCTAATATTTCTTTCCTCTGTTCTTTTCTTTCATCCTCGATGATGACCTTCCTGGAAAGAACCACATTATTTCTATTCCTGTCTACTTCTATTATTTTACAGGTACATTTTTCTCCAATATAAGATATAAGTTCTTTTGATTTTCTTACATCAATCAGCGAGGCTGGCAAAAATCCCCTCAGGCCTATATCTACGATCAATCCTCCCCTTACACATTCTATTACTTCACCTTCTATTGTCTCGCCATTAGTGAAGATCTTTTCTATCCTGTCAAAATTTTGTTCGACTTCAGCTCTTCTCTTGGAAAGGATCAATCTTCCGTCCTGGTCTTCCTTCTGCAGGACCATTATTTCTATAATCTCATCGACCTTTAAAACTGTATCAGGTTTTACATTATGTCTTATAGAGAGCTCATTTAAAGGAATGACTCCTTCAGATTTAAAGCCTACGTCTACCAGCACTTCATCTTTATCGATTTTCACTACTTTTCCTTTAACAATGTCCCCATCGCTTATATTAATCATGGTCAGGTCATAATTGGGTACCATTTCTCCGTTTTCGTTCTCGATCATGTAGTTTTCATCTGTTAATTCAACACTAAATTTTTCTTCAGCCATATTTTTTATAAATCTCACTCCATTCAATATAATCAAAAAAAAAGGATATCACGCGATAAAATAATAATCAATATTATAAAATATTTTTTTTAAATATACCAATTTTTGCCCACAGCAATATCAACCTTAAGTTTTACTTTTAACTGGATGCAATCCTCCATTGATTCTCGTACGATTTTCTTTAACTTTTCCAGGTCTTCTTTTTTCAGTTCCAGTACCAGTTCATCATGTACATGCAGTATAATATTGCTGTCAATTCCTCCGGATCTCATATTATTATATAGATCTATGGTGGCCAATTTCATTATGTCTGCAGCGCTTCCCTGAATCGGGGTATTTACAGCAAATCTTTCACCAAGGCTCCTTACTCTGGTATTACTGCTGCCGAGCTCCTTTAAGTATCTTCTCCGGCCAAAAATTGTTGCTGCATAACCTTTACTGTGAGCTGTTTCTATCAGGGACTTAAGATAATCATTTACTCCCGGATAACGCTCGAAATACTTTTTGATATAATCCCTTGCCTCATCTTCGGGAATTGAAAGGCGGCTTCCCAATCCAAATTCTGTCATGCCGTATACTATGCCAAAATTAATAGCTTTGGCCTTTCTCCTTAAGTCTTCATCTATATCTTCATACTTTACTCCAAAGACCTCAGAAGCTGTTCTTGCATGTATGTCTTCTCCCTGGTTAAACGACTCTAGCAGATTCTCATCTCCGGAAAGATGGGCAAGGACCCGTAGTTCGATCTGTGAATAATCTGATGCCAGCAGCAGGCTGTATCCCTTACCCGGAATAAAAGCTTTTCTTATCAATTTCCCAAATTCTGTCCTTACTGGAATATTTTGCAGGTTTGGATTACTGCTGCTTATCCTCCCGGTAGAGGTCCCCAGCTGATGGTAAGTCGTATGTACCCTCTGGTCCCCCTGATCGGCCAGCCTGGGCAGTACATCGATATAAGTATTTTTCAGTTTGGCTTTTTCCCTGTAACTCAATAACTTTTCAATCACCGGTGATTTATCATATATGGCTCTTAAAGCACCAGCATCCGTAGATAACCCAGTCCTGGTTTTTTTAGTAATAGGCAGCTTCAATTTTTTGTACAGTATCTCTGCCAGCTGCTTTGAAGAATTTATATTAAACTCTTCCCCGCATATCTCATATATTTCTTTTGTCAGTTTTTCCAGATCCCTGTCATATTCCTTTATCAGGCCGTCAAGGTATCCCTTATCAATATTCACTCCTGTTTGTTCCATTTCAGAAAGTACCCTTACCAGTGGTTCTTCGATCTGCCAGTACAGCTTTTCTAATTCTTCCTCTTTTATCCTTTTGATCAATCTATTTTCGATCTTTTCATACAAACTGAGTGCCTTTAAGGCGGTATCAATATCCTGGCTGCTGCTGTCAGGGGATATCTGTCCCGTGCCTTCAAAACCCAGGCTTAACTGGTCTTCCGGTGTTTTTTCCCTTGATCCGGTTTCCTGCCCCTGTTTACCATTTTTTAAAAATTCTATATTTTTTATCTCAATATTAAATAAGCCATCCACAATGTCATTTATAACAGCATTTGGCATGGTAGGGGTCAGTATTAAATATAATATCTTGAAGTCATATAGTTTCCCCCTGATATCTATCCCTTTACCTGCAAGGACCTTAAAAATATTTTTAAAATCAAATCCTGATTTATTTATTTTCTCATCCTCAAACAAGCTCTTTACTGTTTTTTTAAGATCTCCTTTCCCAAGATCATCAAGGCCCACCAAAAAACCATCCCCGGCTCCATTATATATGATCAGCCCGTCCGGATTCACTGCGCTTCCCGTTAAAAAAATGTAAACCGTGCCTGTTATTATCTTTCTTAACTGCTGAAAGCTTGTATCATGAGTCAAAGGTTTTAATTTTATTTTATCGATTTTTATCCTGGAACCGTCTTCTGCCTTTATGAAATCTATTTTATCTACCAATGTAGGAAGCCTCCTCTGGAGGTTTTTAAACTCCAGGCTCTCAAATACCTGCTTTACCCTGCTGTAATTTACTTTCTTTAGGCTTTTTTCTAATGCACTTTCTATATCAAGATCATCAATGATCTTCAAGGTTACAAGCTCCTTGCTTAGAAGTGCGATTTTTTTATTGTCAGCAAGGATCTTATTAAGCCTCGGATTTCCTATTTTATCCAGGTTCTCATAGATCTCTTCAACGGTCCCGTATTTCTTGACAAGGGAAAGCGCTGTTTTTGGGCCGATACCTGGAATTCCCGGAATATTATCTGAACTATCCCCCATCAGCGCCAGGAGATCTTTTATCTTTCCCGGCTCCACGCCAAATTTTTCCTGGACTTTTTTTTCGTCAAATAGAATCGTATCTGTAATGCCTCTCTTGATGCCCAGTACCCTGACATTATCAGAGACCAGCTGCATAATATCTTTATCCCCGGTCACTATAAGGGTCATCTTAAACTTTTGCCTTGAACGGCTGGCCAGGGTAGCCAGGATGTCATCTGCCTCAAACCCGTCCCTGTTAAAACAGGAAATATTAAAGGCTTCCAGCACCTCTTTTATCAAAGGCAGCTGAAATGAAAGTTCGTCTGGCATCTTTTTCCTGTGGATCTTATATTCATTGAATATTTCATGCCGGAATGTTGGAGCTTTGCTGTCAAATGCACAAATAATAGAATCAGGATTTTCATCTTCGATCAATTTAAGCAGCATATTGGTAAATCCCAGAACTGCATTTACTATGATCCCGGATGAAGTGGTTATGGTATCAGGTAAAGCATAAAAGGCCCTATAGGCGATATTATTGGAATCTATTAAGATTAATTTCTCATTTTTCAATCAAAAGGCTCCTGTTTTCTAATACTGAAGGTATTTTTAAAATATTCATTAGATCTCAATTTTAAAAAGATTTGACACTTCCTGCTTCTTCCAATAGTATATCATTATAACATTTAAAAGGATTAGAATATAAGGCTATTAAAATTTAAATAAGGCAAAGAAGCCTTAGCTTGCGAAGAAGCACAAATTTTTACAGGCAGTGAAGCCTGTTGAGTTTGATGCTTTTTTTTTTGCCTTATATCAGTCTTTTGGCATATTTGTAAATAATTAGCAAAGGAGAAGTCGAAATGAGTTATTCTAAAATCAATGCCTCGTCAGCAACCGGTACCAAAAACCTGTACGGAAGCAGTGTCAGCCCTTTCAGCGGAATGTGTGTCATCTGTTCTGAAGGCTGCCTGGGATTATGTGAGATCGGGGAATCATCTTACAGGGGTTCAGAGACGATCTATCCCCAACCATTTGGTGAAATAACTGCAGCATCACAAAAAGATTACCCGGTAGACTATTCACACTTTAATATTATGGGAACAGCATTTGGAACACATGGCATTGAAGAAGACAGTGATATTGCAACATTCGGTAATGTAGACCTTGAAGTCACCTTTGGGAAGAATAAGGACTTGAAATCATTGCTGCCCTTTACGATCCCCGGCCTTGGTTCAACAGATATTGCTAAAAATAACTGGGAGGGCCTGGCAATCGGGTCAGCTATTTCAGGGGTAATACTTACTGTCGGTGAAAATGTGTGCGGTATAGACCCTGAGTCACAGTTTGACAAAAATGGCCATGTAATAAAATCAGCTGAACTGGAAAAAAGAGTAAAATTATATAAGGACTGGCAGCAGAACGGCTATGGCGGATTGGTCGTACAGTCCAATGTCGAGGACACAAGGTTTGGAGTCCTGGAATATGCCATCGCAGAATTAGGTGTCGATATAGTAGAACTCAAATGGGGGCAGGGCGCAAAAGATATCGGTGGAGAGATCAAGATAGGTGACCTCGACCGGGCAATTGAAATAAAGAAAAGAGGCTATATCGTTCTTCCTGATCCATTGGATCCCGGTGTCCAGGAAGCTTTTAAACATGGGGATTTTACAGAATTTGAAAGGCATTCCAGGATAGGTATGGCCTCAAAGGAATCTTTCATGAGTTCGGTGGAACATTTAAGAAAAGTCGGGGCAAAACATATTTTTCTTAAGACCGGCGCTTATGGGCCCGCTGACCTGGCAAAAGCCATTAAATTTTCATCCGAAGCCGGAATAGACCTACTCACCATCGATGGTGCCGGCGGAGGAACCGGGATGAGCCCGTGGAGAATGATGAATGAATGGGGAGTACCAACTGTTTATCTTCAGTCCCTGGCATATAATTTTGCCAAAGTCCTTGATGATAAAGGAGAATATGTCCCCGATATGGCTATCGCCGGGGGATTTGGGCTTGAGGACCAGATATTTAAAGGTCTCTCTCTTGGCGCTCCATATTTTAAGTTTGTGGGTATGGCACGTTCACCCATCACTGCCTGCATGGTCGGCAAGACCCTTGCTGGCAAGATAAGTGACGGCACTCTTCCAAAATCAATTGAAAAATATGGAACTGATATGGAATCAGTATTTGTGGAACTCTCTAATCTAAGAAAAATATTCGGGACAAAAGCAGATAGCCTGCCGGGTTCTGCAATAGGGTTATATACTTATTATAAAAGATTGTCACAGGGACTGAGGCAATTGATGTGCGGGGCCAGGAAATTTGCTCTTGAGCACATCACCAGGGAAGATATTGTCTCCCTGACCAAAATAGCAGCCTCAGTTTCCGGCATACCATTTGTCATGGATTTCGAAAAAGATGAAGTTACAAGCATACTTAATTCCTGATCATATAACAGGCAGGGAAGATCCTTATATGTCTTCCCTGCCTGTTTTGCCAATACTGCTTTTTGCCAGTCGTATTATCTACAAAATTTATCCTTAAACTGCTCAATGTCTTTGTTTGATTTTAATATATTAAATTCAAGCCTGTAACGGGTCTTCTCTCCCGGCTCTATAAACTTTAATGTTCCTTCCTCTCTTTCAATTTTTCTTCCTCTGGGAAAACTATTTCCCGGCTCAATGCCACAGGCATAGTCGCCCATTCCCATCTGTTTCCATTGAGTCATAAAAGGCAGGTTATTTTTATTAAATTTTAACCATATGCCTATTCCCTTGCCTCCCGAAAAACTTTCATTGACTATTGCAACATTGGAGTTTCCTTCACTATCGGCTTCAATGTCATGGAAATAGACTTTTTCCTTATAACCTCTTACGGGTTCAATAAACTTATTAAAATCCTTCTCACCATCTCTTGCTTCATCGTCTCGCGGCTCTACTTTTGCATTTGCTTCCAGAAGCTCTGCGCCAATATCCACAACCGGATATCCAATATTTATATGATAAAGGATCATAAGGGGGGAGGTCTCATGCCCAATATTTTCAACCACATCCTCAATTACTACTCTGGGGTCATCCATCCAGGTAGTGATCTTTCTTTCCAGCTGAAGCTTATCCTTAAAAACAGCTGCTTCCCTGACCTTACCCTGGACAGTCATAATGTAATTGTCGTTTTCCCATCTTCCATCTGCTAAAACATTTTCTGCACTGATATTTGATATCCTTCCATGAAGCCCCAGCTCCTCTCCATTATCAGTACTGGGCATTCCCATAGTGCTCAGTCCACAGGTAAGGACAAGTCCTCCATAAAAAGTCCTCAGCCACTGGAAACCTCTATCCTCGAAATATGTTGGTGAAGTCTCCCTGGTGGCAGATTTCCAGTTAATGGGGATAGACTTGTAGGAAAGACTGGAAATATCCATTCCCCTGTCCGGAAGTATGGTCATGTCCAGGCCACAGGGACTTTTAATGTCAATAGCCCTCATGCCCCGGCTGACACCATCTATAAATTCATAGTATTTGATCCCGCCAAACTGGGTAATATCTCCTGTTTTTTTCAATATTTCATCCCTGCTTATTTCTTTACCAAAGATTTTCATAATTTCTCCTTTTTGATTGTTTAAAAACCCTAAAACCCATTTTATATAAATAGATTTTAGACACAAGTAATAAAAATATCATTTTAGCGGTTTTTAATTGCTATGGGAGCATAAAAATAAACGTCATCAAATTTCTTAAAAACTTAATGACGCTTATAAGTACATAAATATAGTAAATTATTATAAAAATGTCAATATAATTTTATCTTTTTATTATTATTAGACCGATTACACCTGGAAGAGGCTTAAATATAGGAAAATCTGTTAAAAAAGGCCATTACTTTTTTAATTTGCCAGCTTGATAATAATGGGCATAAATTGTATTATTTCTAGCGTGCCGGAGTGGCGGAATTGGCAGACGCGCTGGACTCAAAATCCAGTGGACCGAGAGGTTCGTGTCGGTTCGACCCCGACCTTCGGCACCATGCGATCGGTTCAGTATTTACATGGACAATATATGGGAAAGCTTATACAGCTCCGCTTGAACATCCTTTTTTGTCTCAAAAATATCCTCAAATTTACTTGCCTGTATTTTCATACTTTTAATTCCTACCATCAGGTCACTTTTCCCTTCCAGTAAAAGATCCACAGCTTTTTTACTAAATTCTGCTGCAAGGATCCTGTCAAGGGCCGAGGGTGAGCCGCCCCTCTGGATATGTCCCAGTATGGACACCCTTACATCGCAACCTACCAGCAGCTTTATGGATTTTGCCACTTCATCAGCACCAGCGGCACCTTCAGCGACTACTATCAGGGTATGCCTTTTCCCTTCCCTGTTTGATTTTATTTCTGCAGCGATCTTTGCCAGGTCGACTTCTATTTCAGGTACCAGCACATAATCGGCTCCACAGGCCACTGCTGAGTTTATAGCGATCAAACCGGAACCCTTACCCATCACTTCGATCACGAAAAGCCTGTCATGTGAAGAGGCAGTATCCCTGATCTTGGAAATAAGGTCTATTATTACATTTAGAGTGGTGTCAAACCCAATACTGTAATCGGTCCCGGAAATATCATTATCTATTGTACCGGGAATACCTACTACCTGGATTCCCTGTTTATGCAGCTCATGAGCTCCTTTAAAGGAGCCGTCACCGCCGATGATCACAAGCCCTTCGACCCCATTACCTTTTAGATTATTAATCGCTTCTTCCTGCCCTTTCCTGGTTTTAAACCTTTCGGACCTTGCTGAATATAAAAAAGTTCCTCCCCTGTCAATGATCCCACCCACAGAATTTGAATCCAATATCTTGAAATCATTGTTTATAAGGCCTTTATAGCCCTCGTAGAAACCATAGATCTCCAGTCCCTTAAAAATACCATATCGCGTCACTGCCCTGATTACAGCATTCATTCCGCTGGCATCTCCCCCGCTGGTAAGCAGTGCGATCCTTCTTTTTCCTTCCATCCTGGCCCCTCCTTTATTTTCTCCTGGACTTTAATTCTCCAAACACTTCATCTAAAGAAATATTTTTCTCAACAAACAAGACCAATAAATGATATATCAGGTCAGCTATTTCATTTATGATATCTTTCTTTTTCTGGTATTTTGAAGCTATTATTATTTCAGTACTTTCTTCCCCGATTTTTTTAATGATCTGGTCTAGCCCTTTCTTGTGAAGGGAATAGGAATAGGAATCAGGGACCTTATCCTTGATCCTTCTTTCAATTATGCCGTAGAGTTCATACAGGACCTCACCAGCTGGTATGCTCCTGCTGTTTTTTTCAAAGTCTATATCCCTGCTGATCTCTCCCAGCACCCGGTAAAAACAACTTCTATTGCCTGTATGGCATGCATTTCCCGTCTGCTCCACCGATACCAGGAGGCTGTCTCCATCACAGTCATATTTAATTTCTTTTATTTCCTGGATACTTCCTGAAGTCTCACCCTTGTTCCAGAGTTTATTTTTGGACCTGCTCCAGAACCAGGTCATGCCGGTTTCCAGGCTTTTTTCCAATGACTGCCTGTTCATATAAGCAAGCATGAGCACTTCCCCGGTGGTGGCGTCCTGTATTATAGCCGGAATCAGGTTTTTATTGTCATCTTTCATGGTATATAGAGCTTGCTCCCTGTTTGTTAAATCATTATAATCTTACATTTATTCCTTCAGATTTCAAATATTCTTTAGCTTCTTTTACTGTATTGTCACCATAATGGAATATTGAGGCTACCAGGACCGCATCTGCATCAGCATCTTTTATGACATCCCTTAAATGCTTTAGCTTCCCTGCGCCTCCTGAGGCGATCACCGGGATATTTATACTTGATGTAACTGTTCCAGTAAGCTCAATATCATAACCATCCATGGTCCCATCCTTATCCATGCTGGTCAAAAGTATTTCACCTGCACCAAGCTCCTCAGCCCTTTTTGCCCAATCAATAGCATTCTTTCCGGTCGGAGTCCTGCCGCCGTTTAAAAACACTTCCCAGAAACCCTTTTTTTTGTATTTTGCATCAATTGCCACTACCATGCACTGGCTGCCAAAGATCCTGGCTCCCTCTTCGATCAGGCTGGGATTTTTAAAAGCTGAAGTATTAATGGATATTTTGTCGGCTCCTTTTCTCAGTATCTCCCTAATATCATCGACACTTTTTATTCCCCCGCCGATCGTATAGGGTATAAATACTTTTTCAGATGTCCTGCTGGCAAGCTCGACTACAGTCTTTCTTTTTTCAGACGAAGCAGTTATATCCAGGAAAACCACCTCATCGGCGCCTTCCCTGTCATAAAACGCCGCCAGTTCCACAGGGTCCCCGGCATCCCTTAAGTTTACAAAACTTACTCCTTTTACTACCCTTCCCCCGGTTACATCGAGGCAGGGTATGATCCTTTTAGTTATCATTTTGCCTGCCCTATTTCTATAGCCTTTTGCAGGTCAAATCCGGAACTGTCTTCATATAAAGCTTTCCCGACTATTACCCCGCTGACTCCAAGGCTCTCGATCTTTTTAATGTTTTCGATATCTCCAAGGCCGCCTATCCCGCCTGCCAGGATAAATTTTATGCTGGTGCTGGCCAGGATCTTTTTTAAGAAACCAAAATCTGACCCTTCAAGTGTCCCATCCCTGGAAATATCAGTGATTATTAATTCATCCAGCTTTATGGCCTCAAGCTCTCTTAACA
>SDBU01003542.1_pt1 | contig 19776 bp, 34 predicted proteins | sample 2277071 | NCBI WGS metagenome assembly SDBU01 (sample SAMN10397929, study PRJNA504765) | marine sediment metagenome | isolation source: marine sediment core GS08_GC12, 126 cmbsf | place: Arctic Ocean: Gakkel Ridge, Loki's castle | collected 2008 | reverse complement strand
GTTTACTAGCTTTTGCTTAGTTCTTCCAGTCCATTGAGGAAGCTCTGCTTCAATAATTTCTTTATAGTAATCTTCAGTTATTCCAAGCTCTTCTCTGTTTCTCATTAAAAATCTTTTATAATTAACTAAGAAGGCCCTTGCAATGCTATTCCTATTAGACTTTTCAGCAATGAACCTTGAAATAGATTCTTGATTAAACTTTTCAAATGCAAGAAATCTATTAAAATAATAAATATAATTTTCAACAGTTCTTTCTTTAAGATTCTTATTTTCAAGCCAGCTCTCAAATTTGTTTATTGGTATTTTCATCAATCAACCTCCACTGCAATAGTATTTAATGTTACATTAGATCTCTTCTTAGTTCCTTGAACCTTTTCCATTGCTTTTTTTAATCTTGATTTACCCTTGATAAAATGTTCTTCTCGAAGATGTTTTCTAACCATCTGTCTATTTCCTGAAAACTCTTTTCCTCTTTTCCTGCAAACATCACAATAAAATATTTTCATTGCTTCACCTCAATTAAATTATGCTGGATCTCTTTAAATGCACAGTTGAAAACATGATTACCAAGCTTGGCATTAACACAATTTTTCAATACCTGGTCTTTTCTTTTACCTAATCCCTTTACAAAATCAAGATTGAATCCTTTATTTACCTCGAGGTCTTTTATTCTTGAGCATTCAATCATATCTGCTTGCAAGGTAAATTTAGGTTTAAATATATTAAAATTACTCCAAAAATAATGCCTCCCTATTTTTTGTGGCTTAATTAATGGATCATAATAACCTCGCACATTCTCAACTACCCAGGGCTTTGCCACGTGGTATTTTAAAAATATAATTTCCTGATATAAATTCATCTCTGGATAAACTGGCTTAATATTGCCCCGGGGCAGAGTATTCTTTCTTATTATTGAATGACTTTGACATGGTGGAGAACTCCAAATAAAATCAAACTCCTGATAATGATCTAACAAAAATTGATGTGCGTCCCCAACTATTACCTTATCTTTAGGAAAAAACACCTGGTAAGCTTTAGCAATAACTTTATTATTTTCAACAGCAGTAACTTCATGTTCATCTCCCCAGAGTTTTCTATTTCCTCCGATTCCTGCATATAAATTTAGTATTTTCATTGCATCAACACCTTCCTAACAGCTCTTTTATACAGAACATAAAGAGGGCAATCATTAAGTTTAATCTTGCAAGCTTTTGGTTTTATTGAACAATTAGATTTATAAGGGCAAGCTAATTTTTCCAAACCTTTAATATCTAATGCAAATCCACAGGTTTCTGGACAATCCTCAAGCATAAAGAAATCACAATGAGTTATTTCTTCTGAATTGCAATCTAAATAACTAGGTAGAACCATTTTTATTCTCTGCTCCTTCTTTTTTTATATCTTTTATTATATTCTCTACAATTCCATTCAGTCCAAGCAGTTAATAAGGCAGTTGAAATTAAAACTGCTTCTTCTGGAGTAACTGCAATTCTTGTTAAATGTCCTTGTGTGTTTTGTATTTCAATAGAGATTATATCTCTTTTTGTCTTTGCTGTTTTTGGTGCTTTAGCTAATAATTTGCTCCTGATGAATCCATCTTTTAATTTAGAACCTCTAAAATAAAATGTTTCTTTATCTTTATTCATTTTTATTTTTATGATACAATTCATGCTCCCTCTTGTGTTGATCAAAAGACATTTTATTTCTAAACTTCATTCCACAATCTTCACAAATATAATCTTCTTCCTTAAGATAACTTTTTTTTCCAGATCTCATTTTACAACTCTTATCTCCTGGATTCCTGATTTTTTTCTAAACAAGAATTTCTTTATAAGTAATATAACTGCGATTCCAATAAGGATTTTAATCCAGTGAGTTATTATTAATTTTATTAACCAAACTAATGCCTGGCCTACAAATTTCAATACTCCTGCTAAAAGAATTGCAAAGATAACTGTTATTGCAAGCATCAAAAATATGTTAGGCCTTTTTGTATTTGGGATTTCCACATAGGGGTTGTTTACTTTCATTGTTTATTCTAATCCTTCAACTTTATCAGCATATTTAAATCCTTGAAAAGATTTTGTTGGAATTGGTTCTTTTAAATCTACCCAAGTTTTTGATTGGAATATTATTGAATTATCTGGGACTTCAGCATATGATTCTCCATATGGAAGAATTTCTTGAATTAAAAAATATCCCACAATAAATCCTTTTACTGCAAAATATAGTTTATCTTCCTCATTTAATCTTTTTGGTAATGCTTGGAAATCCCAATAATATGTCCCACAATCAGATTTATCCTCATCATTTTTTAATTTATCTTGTTTATGTAAAAGCTTTTCTTTTGTTGTATATATTATTATTGAAGTCATATCCCCAACTCCTCTAATATTTCATTTGTTTTTTCAGATTGTTTTTCTATCATATCTATTTCATGATCCTCAAAATCGACAGCTCCATAATCTTTAAATTCATTTTCCATTTTTTCTATTCTCTTAGTTCTCCACAAATATTACAATTATCTTGAGTTAAATTATTATTGATCATAAAACTATCTCCATCAAATCTTTCATCATAACCAACATAACAATATTCCATAAAACATTTTGATGAACAAAAACAAGTTCTATTATAATCATTATAATCTACTCCTGCACTTAGAATAATATTTTTAGAATCAAATTCAATATCATTATTTTTGAAATGATTTTGATATAAGTTATATGCAGAAATAATTAGAATTATAATTATTCCAATCATTGACATAATCATTAATCCCTTTCTCTCAAATTGTTCCTCTGTTAATTTTCTTCTTTTCATTTTACATTACCAGTTCCTAGAATATAATCTCTTCCATGACGAGTATAAAACCTTGCAGTTTCACAATACTCTTGATAATCTTTTGAGCAATGTGCTTTATCAAATAATTTTTTTACTAGGCAATATTCATCATGCTGACAGATGATATTTCCTATTGATTTTTCAAGCTGTTTTTGTTTTTCCATCATGCAAAAACCTTTCATCAACGCTTAAAAGTTTTGATTTATTTTTTTGATTTTTAAACCCAAAAGTTCAAACCGATCCACAGGTTCAACCCTTTGGGATAAAAGGGGTATGATAATATTAGGCACCAAATCTTTATAAATCTTTCGTTTAATTAAAATTAGACGAAATAGAGGGAAAACAGCGAGGAGAAATCTTTTATTTGAACCCTAAAGGTTAAGTATGGAACAAGCTAATCAGAGGAAGGAACACAAATCAGGGGCAGTATACCAAGGTATACTTTGCGGTAATGAAGTATACTACTTAGGCAATAATGAATGTAATTGCATAAGTGTTTAATGAAAAGGGTTTAGAAAAATAACTAAACAACAGGGATTAGATCTTTAAGTTGCTCTCTAGTTTTTTCTTGTTTTATTTCAGTGTGGGAAGGATCTAAAAATTGTTTGAGAGTTTTCTCTTCACCAAGATTATTAAGTCTTTTATTTAAGTAAGTAACCATTGAACTAAGTTTTTTGCCCTCGATTAAACAGAATTGTTGCAAGCCTTCTTTAGTTAGTTTTGCATCAAGCATCTGTTTAAATATTCTATCATTAACATTTTCTTCCTTCTGTCTTGCTACTTCTTCTTCAGTTAATAAAGCACCATGTCTTTTTTCTCTTTTAAGTTTCTTATATTTTTCTCTTTGGTTTTTTGTTAGATCATTGAATCTTAAATAGCCTACAAAGGTTGAAAGCCTATGATAAGGAAATTTAAAATTAGGATTCTCTGCTTTTTTCTTTTGCCACTTCTCTTCTTTCTTAGAATTATTTCTTGTATCCCATTGGTCTGTCTGGTGAATTGAATCTTCAAGTTGCATCAGAATAACTGCAAGCCCCCTCTCAATAATGTGAATGTGAATGTGAATTAGCTCTCTTAAGTCTTTGTCAAGACTATAGAAGAAAGGGATGGCACTTGCATAAATATTAAAATTATCTCGATACATTGTTATAATTTTTATTAATTCTTGCTGGCCTTTGCTTTGGAAGTTTCTTTTATATCCAGTGTTGATTGCCTCATCATCCCAGCAAAAAGAAAACTGCTGATTCTTTAATAAAGAAATTACATCTCTCTGAGAATAAACTTGATGTTTTATTTGTTTGAATCCTTTAAATCTTAAAAACAATTTTAATAGCAGAGTTGAATTGTGAGTAATCATATAATTATTTGTAATATACCATTTGGAAGGGCTATCTAATTCTATACCATAAACAACTTGGGGATTTGTTTTTTGACAAATAATTGCAATACTCTTAGGATTAATTTTTCTTTCTTTAAGTCTACTCTTTTTTCTTTTTAATCTTAAAGGTATTATTCTTGGATTTTTAAATTGAATAGAAACATCATAATATTTTTTGTTTTCTTTCATCCCCTGACATTTTTTATAGATGGGCCTTACTAAAGAATATCCACCTAATGAGAAAACCAACCTTTTTATCCCTTCTGCTAATTTAATTGATTTTGTTGCAACGGTTATTTGATTATTCTTACTAATAAATCCATCAGTATCAATTAAACCTGCTAATAATTTTAATCTATTTTCATAAGAATAATAAAAACTTTCTTCTGGAATAAATTTATCTCCACTTCTTTTACCATTTAAATTTAATTCTTTTAACTTTATTCCAAATTCCCCAAGTTTACTAAAATGATAAGATTTGCATTCTGTATCTTGTTTACTCGAACACCTAATTATTTTATAATTATTTTTAAAATATTCTACAATCTCCTCATCGATTGTAGTTATTGAAAAATTACTTCCAGAAAAACAACCATCCCCAAGAAAAGCACCTAAGCAATAAGGTTCAACTGATGGATTTTTAATTTTCTTTGTTTCAAATTCTGGAGTTGTAAATGAGACTAAATGAGATTGCCTTTCTTTAAAGGTTGAGATTTTTTTAGCTGAAATATTATCAACAGACTTATAATAAATCCTTCTTGTGGAATCATCTTTTGAAGTCCTATTGCTATGAAGTTTAATCACTGGAATTTTATGTTTTCCAGAGCAAGTATATAAAATTCTTTTTTTTCTAGTTTGTTCAATTACATTATAAACTTCTTTTTCATAATGAGAACTTACTCCAATAACCTTAGAAATCATGCAATTTCCATTTCTCTGGGGAGAAATAACCTCATCTCCTATTTTTATCTTTTCTATATTTTTGAATTTACCATCAGACAGCAAAACCTTATCCCCTTTTGCTTGGCATTTGCCCTCACCTCTTTTTCCACTAACTCCAATATTAACATCAAATTCATTTTGTTGTCTTGCTTTTAAAATCTGAACTAATTCTTTTATACTCCATACAATAGAAGCTTTAGATGGCATTTTATCCTTGGTTAATCATTCGATCCTTGATGCCTTCTTTAAATGCTCTAGGGTCAAATTCTTTTTTATCTGTGAAGATTAAATGATTTTGATTTAATGGTTTATTGATTCCTGCTTTGATTTCTAAAACTCTTTGAAGAACAGGATCATATTTTTCTTTAATCAAGATTAGCTCTTTTGTTTTTTTTAATTGGTTGGTTTTTGTTTTGCAAAGCAAGGGAATTATTTTATCAATTCTTTTTAATTCCTCTTTGAAATCTAAGAGATCTTGCTGGCCCTTATCTTTCTTAACTGCAAAATAAGAATTATCAATAAGCATGATTAAACAATTAACTAATCTTTTGAATCCTCTGATTTTTAAAACATCTGCATTAATAGTGAGATTTAATTCTTCAATAAAATCAGCACTTCCAAAAATAGAAATCAGTTCATATTCATCTGCTAAATATAGTGGCTTCATAATTTTAAGTCTTGCATAATCACTTGCAACATTCCAATTTCCTGTTTCAGAAACAAACCCTTCTTCTTGTGGCATGGGGTTTTATAGAGGGATAAGTTTATAAACCCTATGTTTGTTAACAAAAAATATGATTATCTATTCCAATACCCTATAAAAATTAAATAAACCCCCATAAGCATTAACACAAATAAAATAAGTTCAAACCCATATGCAAAATTCATTCCTAATAAATTATTTCGGAGTCTAATAAAAACAGGAGAATAAATAATAAAAAAGCAGACAAAAGTGAGGATAGCTCCTTTCAAGCTCAAATGAAGTCTTCTAAATTTTCTTCTTAATCTATTGAATTTAGAATGTCTTCTCCTAAAATTATAATTACTATGCAAATTCCTATTAGAAAGAGGATTATTTCTAAGATGTCTTCTTCTATTGTTGTGTTTTTTCATTTTCATTTCTTTTTATTTATCTTACTAATCACTTCTTCGTCTTTCTCTGAAAGAGTTACTCCAGATTCTATATGCAATCTTTCTATATCATTTAATAATTCTTCAGTATATTCCATTTTATCTAAACAAATCTAAAAAAGATTTTTTCCTTTTTCTTTTAGGCTTCCATTTTCCTTTTATTGTTCCTTTTCTTCCTTTTGAACTTGAACGTTCCCTTACAACATAATATTTGTTTCCAATTTTTATTCTTTTAGCCATTTCTTCCTCATCTTTCTCTTTTTCATTAGTATCTTCTTCTTTAAATTCTTTTTGTTTATCTTTCATTTTTTCCTCCTTTATAATGAGGGTGAAAAACACCCTCTAACTTAACAATGCACTTCGTATGATTATCCATACTATTCTCTTGAATTTGTTTAATGTTGAGATTTTTTCCTCTTCACCTTATTCCAATAAGGAGATTTACATTTAGGGCAGACAAGTGGTAGCTCTTCATTTCTTGAGATCCAATTATGACTGCATCTTTCACATTTACATTTGTGAACTTTAATTTCCTGATTTGCCATACTTATTATTGTAATCTACCCTTTAAATACTTTACTATAATCATAGACTACCGAAAGATTTATAAACATCGTTATATTCTGAGATTTATGGCAGAAGATAAGAAGAAAAAGTTTTTTATGGCTAGAGGGTGGTTCTGGTTAGTAGTGATTATTAATGGATTCTTGAACTTATCCTTAACAGAACAAACCTCTTTATCAGATTATCCTGCTTTTTTCATTGGAAGCTTTGTTTTAGTTTTTATAATCTGGTTTGTTATTTTATTGATTGTTAAAGTTGTTAAAAAAATTAAAAAAAGGGTTTAGAATAATATGGTTAAAGAAAAGAAAATTGAAGGAATTAGTGGTTGGTTGTTAATACCTGTTATTGGGTTAGTAATTGTTTTAATTATATATTTATTTGATATATTTTCTCTTCTTTTTTTCCCATATGATAATAACCTTATAGGATTATTTTTAATTATAGATATAGGTTTGTTTGTTTTGGGTATTTATATTTTAACATTAGTTTTTAAAAAGAAAAAAGAAACACCAAGTTTTTTTATTATTTATCTTTGGATTAGCGTTGGGGCTGTTCTTTTTCTTTCTATTATAACTAAAGATTCTACTGGCTTATTAGGGGGGATAATCAAAGCAATAATTTGGACACTTTATTTTAAAAAATCTAAGAGAGTGAAAAACACCTTTATGAAATAATTCTAATAAAAACAATAAATTTAAATATAAGCTTTACTTCTAGTTTAAATGAAAAAAAGATGTGATTTATCTAACAGGTATATTTCTTCTATCAATTCTCTAAATAAAATTAAAAATGGTTATTAGAAAAGAAAGTCAATTTGAAAGAACATTAAGAGAAGCTGAAGAAAGATCACCTTTTACACCCGAGGGAATATTAAAACCAGAATTTAGGGGGGGCGCACCATCTCCACCACCAAAAAAACCAAGACCTTCAGGCCCAACACCTACACAAAAATTAGCAGAGGAAAGAAGATTAAGAGAAATTGCAAATAAGAAATTCCTTGCAGAACAGAAGGCTAAACAAAGAGCAGAAGCAGAAAGACAAGCAAAACTTACAAAAGAGCAAAGAGAAAAAGAAAGAAGATTAAGAAGAAAACAACAAATAGAATTTCAATCAGAACTAATATTATTAGCTCAGAAGAAGAAAAGAGATTTATTTCTTAGTGAAAGAGAAGCTCTTGCAAGAAAAGTATTTGCAACAGAAGAATTTAAAAAATTTAAACAACAACAAAGAATATTAGAAAGGCAAAGTAAAACATTAACAGAAAGTCAAATAAAACAATTACAAACTTTTGAAAATTTTAAAACATTAACAGGATTTACAGATGAGGAAATATTTACGCAGATCATTCCTGGAACAACAAGACCTCCTAAGCCTACAAAACTTCAAAAGATAAAATCAGATTTAGATAAGGCATTTGGGCCAGACTTTTCTCAGAAAATTTTACCAGGTATTCCCTTACCTGTATTCTTAACTGAAAAACAAAAGAAAGCATTTGAAAAAGAAACAGGGAGAAAGGTAGGGCCTGGAGCTTCTGTAAGATTTAGTGATTTAACAGGAAAATTATTTTCAGAGTTAGAGAGAAAAGGATTTGATAAAGAGAGAATAGCAAATTTTATAAGATTGAGTGATAGCGATATTGATAGAATCCCTTTGATAACTACCAACCAAAAGAAAAGATTAAAACAAATTTCTAAAATACAACAACAAGTTGGTGTTGGGATTTTAGAAGGTATTGAGAAAAAACCAGAAAAAATAATATTAACTCTTGCATTAGCAAAATTATCTCCATCATTGATTGCAAGGTTAGGGGGATCAGCAACAGCAATAAAAATATTAGGTAGAATCCCTCTTGGGGTAAGAGCAAAAGGATCAGTAGCAATAAGCAGATTTCTTCAAGCTTCTTATCTTGCTTCTGTTGGTTTAAGAGTTTCTAAAACTCCTGCTGGTTTAAGAGCAAGAAAAGTTGGGAGTTTATTGATAGAGGAAGTTATTCCTTTTGAAGTTGGAACAAGATTAGGAGTTAGAGGACTATTAAGAAAAGAATTACAATCTGAAATAAATACTGCTGTTAAAACAATGTCCCCACAAAGGCAGATAGCCTTTAGAGAATATATGAAACAAGCTCAGACCTTTTCAAAATTTGAACCAAAAGTAAATAATATTAAATTAAATAATATTGAAAGAATCCCTAATCCAAAAGCCCAAAAAGTTGTAAGAAAATTCTTAACAGGAAGTGATGGAAAAGTAATTGTTGGAGGAAGTGTTGCACAAACAGGCCAGATGAAAGTAGGAAGAAAATTAGGAGATATGGATTTATATATTGATAAGGGTGGAGGAACAATCACACAACAAGCTAAAAGATTAGCAGATCAATTAAAAAAGCAAGGAATAAAAAGAGTAAGTTCTGTTAAAGGGCAAGTAACAATAGAAGGAAAGAAAGCTATTGAGTTCCATGATATTGAAAGATTACTTACGAATATTAAACAAGTAACTCCTGTTTGGGTTAATTCAAGATCTTATATAGTGAAAACACCAGAAGGAATTAAAATTCAAAGAATAGGATTGCAAGCAAGAAGAAAAGTTATTGCGAGTTTCGCAGACCCTAAAAGATTAAAAACAGGAAAATATAAAAAAGATTTAAAAGATTTTAAGAAAATTAGTGATGCTATATTTAAAGAAGCTTCAAAAAAAGCAAAGAGTTCTTTCTTCTTTAAAAAGAAAAAAATAAAGGCTATTGAAAAAATATTTAAAAGAAAAATCAAAATAAAAGCGAGGGTTAAGAAGATTAAAGCTAAGAAAGTTAAGATTAAAAAGAAAAAATTAAAGGTGAAGAAGAAAATTAAAAGGGTTAAGAAAAGAAAAAAGAGAGTAAAGAAAAAAATTATTAAGAGAAAACCAATAAGGAAAAGAAAAAGGGTTATTAGAAAAAAGAAATTAACAAAAAAACAATTAAGAAAAGTTAGATTAAAGTCTTTGAAAAAAGCAAGAGCAAAACTTAAAAAAATAAGAAAAGCAAAACCAAAGAAAAGAAAAAAACTAAAACCTTCACAAAAGAGAGTGAAGAAGAAGAAAAGATTAAAACCTTCTCAAATTAAAGCTAAGAAGAAAAAGAAAATTAGGCCATCACAAAGGCCTCCTAAGAAAAGAAAGAAATTTGCTCCTTCTCAAAAACCTGCAAAGAAACCTAAGCCTCCAAGAGTTCCTAGAAGGCCACCATTTACTCCATCACAGCCCCCAACAAAACCTCCAAAGCCTCCTAAGAAACCTCCAGGGCCTCCAGGGCCTCCAAAGCCCCCTAAGAAAAGAAAGAAAATATTGCCTGTTAAATTAAGAGTGAAGAAAAAGAAGCCCAAGAAGAAAAAATTAAAACAAGGGTATCGAGCTATTGGGAGAAGATTTAAAACAAAAAAAATTAAAGGCAAGAAAAGGAAAAAGAAATTAGGAATTATTTTAAATAAAAAATTATTATCTAAAGAAGATGCAACAGATAGACTTTCCCATGCTATTGATAACACTGTTGCTAGGAGTGGAAGAATTGAAAGAGTGAGAAAAACTAAAAAGCTTGGTAAGATAACAAAAAAAGAAAGTGGGTATTTTCAAAAACATAGAAAGAAGTTTAGGAAGTTTAGGATTGTAAAAGGAAAAAGAGTTCCAATCAAGAATAGAATAATTGAAAAGAAAGGGAAACCTGTAATCGATACTCGGGGGGAAAAATTAGGACTTTCTCTAGCAAAATTTAAAAAAACTCTTCCTGGATTCAGAAGAAAAGTGAAGAGAAGGGTTATTAAGAAAAGAATAATAATTAAAAGAGTTATTAGAAGAAAAATTAAAACCAAAAGATTTAAAAAGCCTAAAATCTTCAGAAGTAAAGCTAAGACTCATAAAAAGGTTAAGGTTAGAACAACTGGGGGAAGAATAGTTGTTCGGAGGGGGAAGGGGAGGAATAAGATTTCTAAAAAGATTAAAAGAACAATTACTTCTTCAAAGGTACAAAAAAGAGTTTTGTCAAAAAAACAATTATCTGCTCTTGCAAAAGGGAGAGCTAAATTAAAACAATTAAGAAAAAAATAATGGTTAGGAAAAAGAAAACAAAACAAAAAGATAAAAAGAAGATTACTCAATTAAAAAAGAAAAGGAGAAAGAAATCAAGAAAAGAATCTGTCTTTGATGAATACAATTTGTTTGAGCCTGCAATAAAACAATAGATTTAAATAATATTAATACTTAAAAATAACATGGATAAGAAAAAAACTATAATTTTATTAAGTGTATTACTTTCAGTTTTTTTAATCACTAATGTTTTTGCTATTTGGATTGTTTCAATATCTTCTAATGCTACTTATAAAATTGAGTCTGGTGTTTATGGGGGGTTATCTGTTACTAAAGAATTAGTTGGTGAATCTTTTGATAGTTTGAGTGGAGAGATACGATCTAGTGATGATTTTATTTTTAACAATGAGGGAGTAGCAACTAATTTAAATATTACAATAAGAACAACAGTTATTGGAACTAATGAGAGTTGTCCAAATTGGGAGAATGATTGTTCTATAAATTATTATCTTAATGAAACTTATCCTTTAAATTCTGGTTCTTATATTAAAATGATTAGTCCAGGAGAAAACAAAATCTCTGTAGATATTAATTGTGTTCAATATAGTTGCCCTCAAGATATTACAACTAAAATAGATATATGGAAAGTTCCTAATTAAACATGGTTAAAAAGTTCTTCAAAAGAAAAAAGAAAACCTCTTCAATAAGTTTAGATTTATTAAGAGCAGAAAACAAAAAACTAAGAGAAAAGATTGAGGAAGAAGAGGAGCTTAAAGAAAAAAGAAGGAAGCTAGAAGAAGAGGGTAGAAGATTATTAGCAGAAAATAGAAGATTAAAAGAAAGAGGAAGGAGAAAACCCTTATCAAGTTTTACACAAAAAACTAAATCATTTTTAAGGAAAGCTGAAAGGTTTGGTGGAAAAACACTTAGAGTTCTTGAAAAAGTTGCTGATGCTGGTGAAGAGGCTCAAAAAAGATTAGAAGGTGAACCAATGAAGAAAAATAGAGGGATGAAGAAAGGATCTAAGAAAAAAGGAAGAATAAAAAAGTCTGCAAGTTCTAAGAAAAAGAGGAAAGGAAACCCCAATTCTAATAATAATCCTTTTGATTTTTATTGAAATCAAAACATTTAAATAATATAAATACTTAAAAATAATATGGTTTGTAAAAAGAAAACTGCATTTATTGTTTCAACCCCTAGTGGAAGGAGCATAATTTCTAAAATTGAGGATCCTAATAAAGCATTTCATAAAACCAAAACAAGTGCATCTAAAAAATTAAAGGTGGCTCAAAAAAACTTTAAGGTAAAACTTAAAGTAAAAAAGGTAAGAGTTCCATGTAGAGTTTCTAAATTCATTTAATTTTAATAATTAATATAATTCTAATTTATTGAAATCAAAACATTTAAATAAGTTGTTAACAAAGTATTTATATGGTAGATGAAGGACTTGAATATCTTGATAATTTAGAAAGAGAGAATAAAGAACTTAAGAATAAAGTTACAGAATATCAGGGGCATATTTCTAACACTTCTTTTCAACAGGGTGAAGAGGGAAATTTAATTCAATGGCAAATTGATAATGATGATATTCTTGATAAGATTGAACATTTTTTGAGAGGAGATTTAGTTAAAACAAATGAAGAGGGAGATACTTATTTTGAGCCTCAAACTGATAAAGAGTTAGTTATCTTAAATGATTATGGGGTTAATTCAATAATGCAGATTCTTGGAAATTATGTTAATAAAAATATTATTTTAAGTTTTTATAATGAAGAAAGAATTAATGAAATCCTAGCAGACTTAGGAGATGAGCTTGCTTTATTTTTAATGTGTAATTATGAGAAGATGGGGATGGATACAAATTTTAAAAAATCAAGATATATATTATTAACATTAAATATTTTACATATTATTGAATCATCTTTTAGAAGGGCTTTGTTTGGACAAACAATGAAAGAAGTAAATTCAAACACAAATATAATTCAATCAGAAACCCTGGGTGGACCTAAAACAATAGCTACTCCAAAGAAAAGAAGTTTTTGGAATCCTTTTGGAAGATAAAAACATAATTATTTAAATAACAAAGGCTTGGTGTTTTAATGAAAAAGGAAGTGATTTGGTTTGTAGTTTTCATTGTATTGATGAGTTTTTCAGTCGTAAGTATTTCTGCTTTTAATTTTGAAGACCCTATTTATGGTTTAGAATTTACTCCAGAGGTAATTACCTTTGATAATAATACTGCTTTTGTAAATGCGACAAGCAATTGGGTAACAACTTCTCTTGGTGTTTTAACAGATGCTAATATTTCTCAACTTGAAAACAATGGGAATGTTTTAAGTATTATTCAAAGTTTCTTAACAAATTTAATTAGTGTTCGAGGATTACAAGAATTTCTTGCCTTGGATGGAAGTAATGCAAATCAAAATATAGATATAGGTGTTTTTAATTTCTCAACAGAAGGGGTATTTACTGATAGTTTAGATACTAAATCAATAGATATGGATAATAGGCAACTACTTGCACAAGATGGGGTTGATATAATTTTAGATTATTTTATATTAGGAGTTGCAGATTTTGGAGATAGTAGAATTAGCACAACAAATAATATTTCTTCAAATTGGTTCAACGGAAAATTTAATTGGACAACAGGAGATGATTGGAATATCTTTGATGGTTCTATTTTAACTTTCAATGAATCAAAGTTATCAACAACGTTTTTTAATGCTACAACTGTTGAAGTTATTACTGGAACTCCTGAAGGAGCAATAGGAGATTTACAATCTTATAATAATATTCCTTATAATGTTACAGAAGATGCAAGTGATTTAGAATTAAGAGTTAATTTTTCTGTTGGAGTTGGAGGAGATTTTAATGAGTTAATAATTAGATATAAATCAGCAGAAGAAGATTTAACCCATACCATGATTGTTCAGATTTATGAGGTTAGTTCTTCAACTTGGGAAGGATATGGAACATTACCTGGAACTTCCCATTATCATCTTGTAGAATTTGGAGTTTTTGATTCTGATGAACATGTTGATGTCAATGGGATTGTTCAAGTTAGAATGTTTCAAGATGAAGGAGTTCCCCCAAAAACTCACTTACATAATTTTGATTGGGTAACAATATCAAAAGGATTTGGAACACCTACTGGAGAAGAAGTAGACCCAGACTCAATTCATAAAGATGGAGATGTTCCTTGGATAGGAAATGAACAAGGTAATGGATTTAATACTACTGGTTGGGATTGGTTTATTGGAAATACTCTAAATGTTTCAAGAGCTTTTATTGGAGATTTAATCATTGAAGCAGATAACATTACAGTTAATAACATAATTTCAAAAGATGGGAATATTAGTTTTTGGAATGGAACTGATAAGAAGATGGTTATTAATCAAGATGGGAATGTTGGTATTGGGACAAGTTCACCAGACTCTATATTTCATATTAAAGCAAATATTGCTGGAAGTGTTGGCTCACATTCTGCAGGACAATTAATTATTCAGAATCCTGCTGATGATGTAACATCTAATGTAGTTATTACAGCTTATGAATCAGATGGTGATGGAAATCCCGACCAACAACTTTGGTATCTTGGAAGTTCGTCAAGTAGCAATTCAAATATTATTCTTTTAAATCGAAGAAATGCCCTTCTTCAGTTTGGAACAAGTAGCACTGCTCGTATGACAATTTTAGGTAATGGTGATGTTGGTATTGGAACAACTTCTCCAACTCATAAATTAAATGTTGTTGGAAGTGTTAATATTACACTAAGTTTAATTGCTAATGAAGTAAATGCAACTAGGTTTAATGGAAGTTATTTTGGAGATGGTTCTCAATTAACAGGAATTTCAACATTTAATTCAACTTATGCAACCGCTTACTACTTAAAATCAATTGTTAATTCAATCGTTCTTGGGAACAAAACCTCAATCTTTGGTGCTTTAAATCTAAACATTACCGAGGTTAAACAGTTTGCTAATAATATGTTAAGTGGAAATTTAACAAGTATAAATAGTAATATAAATAACAATTTAACAGAAGCTAAAAGTTTTGCTAATGTTATAATGAGTAGTAACCTAAGTTTTATTTTTGGAGCATTAAATAATAATGTAACAGCTATTAATCTAAACATTAATAATAATTTAACAGAAGCAAAAACATATTCTAATTTAATTGTTCAAAGTAATTTAACTTCTGTAGATTTATCAGATGTGTTTTGGAAAAATGGAAGTAGAACAGCAACAGGAAACTTTGATTGGGGTGGATTTAATATTTCTAATGCTAATGTTTTTAGTTCTGATATTGTAAAGGTTGGGGATTTTATTATTTCAGGCGATGTAATAAAAGTTCCAGCAGGATTTGATATAACTATTCAATCAGGAGATAGTTTAGCTCTATTTTCTGATAATGGTGCTGATGTTTTAATAGGATTAGGTTTAGGAAATTCAATTGCTGTTACTGGAAAAAATATTGGTGATGTTGATTCTATTAATGATTTAAATAAAATAGTATTTGCAATAGGAACTCCTGAAATAGATTTCAGGGGGGCTACTATTGGGTTAACTAATGGTGAAGATTTAAATATTACTATTGTTGATGAATTTAGAATAATTAGTGGAGGAGGAACAAGTATAGATGCTTCAACAAGTCCAATTAATTTTTCTACAACTCATAATGTTAGTGTTGATAATAACTTTTCTGTTGGGGGTTTAATTTTTGGAGATGGTTCAAGATTAAGGAATCTTCCAAGTGCAGATTTATCAGATGTTTTTTGGAAAAATGGAAGTAGATTTGGAGATGGAAATTGGAATCTTGGAGGGAATAATATTTCTAATATTGAGAACATAACTGCTAATAATTATAATGGAGTTGACGGTGTATTTAGTAATTTACTACTTGTGGATACATTTATAACTGCTGCTTCTTCTCCTAATCTAGTAATTACTGGGAATTCTATAACTTCTAATGGTGCGGTTTTTGTATTAGATTCACAATCAAGCATAGATATTCAAGCTCCAATAACAATGGGTAATAATGATATTACCGGAACTGATATTGATATGGATTTAGGCAGTGGGACTTTTGACACAGTCAGTACAGGAACATTCGGACAGGTTATTGTGGATAATTTTAATATTAATGCTGCTACAATTCTAAGCAGTTCGACAATGACTCTTCAAGCATCAAATCAGATTAATTTGAAACCCAATGGCGATGTTGGAGATTTTTTTGTATTTAGTACTTCTGGAAATAATCCTTCATTAACTGTTTCGGGTGCTAATCTAAATTTTGGAAGTGAGGAATTAACAACAACTGGAAAAATAGGAATAGGGTTTGCGCCAGGAACATCACCAGATGAATCTTTTGATATAAGAAAGTCTGCTGCAGATGCAATAATGACCATAGATACTTATTCATCTAGTTCAGCAACACATAATGCTATTTTAAAGATGCGTAGAAGTAGAGGTACATTAGGAAATTTAGCAACCACTAATATCGGAGATAGAATTGGTCAAGAGATTTTTTATGGAGTAAATGCTGCAGCAAATGCCTTTAGATTTGCAGCATTAGTTATAATCACTCAGGAAGATGATGCAGGGGATGATTTAGGTTCAAAAATGAGTTATTTAACTTATAAATCTAATGGTGGAGCTAATGCTGGTTGGACTTTACATTCAGATAATTCTTTGAGAATTACTGGTAATGTAACAATAGGTAGTGATACAGTTCCTCTTTATCCTTTGCAGGTTGAGGGAAGTGCAACAAGTTCTAAGATTTCAATTTGGGCAGAACATAATGTATCTGCGACAGGATATATTTCAAGAACTTCTGTTTTTGATAAAGAAAAAGGTTCTGCATTAGATTGGATTTATGATTCTGATTATTACATCGATGATGGAGAAATAAATCACTCAAAGTTTTCTGGTTATGTTAAGGCAATTCCACAACCAGATACAAGTAGACCTGTAATAATTAGAGAGCTTATTGTTAATGATACTGATCGAAATAATAAAAGAATTCTTGAATATGTTAATAGAACAACTTATCCGTTTATAATTATGCAGGAAGGAGTTTTGCTTGATGAAGAGATTAATACTAATCGTCAGGGAATTTATGAATTAAAATTAATAGTCTGTCAATTAGATTCTTGTAATATTAAATTTGAATGGTGTGGATGCCCTGAATTATAAATAGATATTATTTCTAAATAAGACTTATAAAGTAAGATTTGTTTATTTAATTAGAGGTGTTTTTTCCTCCAGCTAAATCCTGGCAAGGTGAGGACCTCTTTTATATTCAAAGCAAATCTACTTCTGCCCCTAAAGACTTAGGGGCATTCTTTGTTATTATATAATGACAAATAGCTATCAAAAGGTTTATAAATAGATAATACTATATTATACTATATTAACACAAAGGAGATAAAACAAAAAATGATAAAAACATACAATTTTCTGTTGGGCCTTAAAAGGTTCTATAGAAGAAACATACAAAGAAGATATTTTTTGATGGGTGCAAAACACCCATTAATTTTTTTAAATGATGGGGTGGATTCTAGCTGATGGAAGTAATAAAATTAAAATGTAAGGAAATTTGGGTTAAATACAAATATGGAAAAATTGATAATCAAAATATGACAGCTGATGGTTGGTATCTTGTAGGATCAACCTTTCTATATAATATTTGGATTAAAAAAGATGGGGAGATAAAATGAATCAAATAGTTCAGGGAATAATTATATTGATTGTTCTTCTTGCTTGTGGTGTTGCTTGCTGGAAGATAATTAAAAAGATGTTTAGTAAACAATGAAACAAAGAGAAATAAAATTTAGGGCGTGGCATAAGAAAAAAAAGAAATGGTATTTTCTACCTATAAAGATTTTTACATTAGGGTATTCTAATGAAATGGCTTTATGTGAAACTTTTGGTTTTGATGGAAATACTTCCAAAACAGATAATAGTTCTTGGGAAAATGATAAACCAGAAGATTATATTTTAATGCAATTAATAGGATTAAAAGATAAAAATAGAAAAGAGATTTATGAAGGAGATATTTTAACTAGTGTTGATGGAGGATACGAGGGAGAAGTGTTTTGGGATGAAGAAGAAATGTGTTTTATGTGTGGAAGTAAAGAAGGTGCTTCTACAAACTTAGCTAAAGAAGATATTTTTTATGAAGCAAAGGTAAAGATTACTGGAAACATCTATGAAAATCCAGAATTATTGGGGGAGAAATGAAACAATTTTTAAGAAAGCATTTGAAAGCAATGTTGTTAATCATTATAATAATCTTGGGCTTTGTTTTGTATTATGAAGTTCTTCCAAGATATAATCAAACAGTTCTTGAGATTGGTTATAATAAAGCTTTGAATGATCTAGCAAATGAAAAGGCTGTGGTTTTAAGAGTTGCTCAACAGGAAGGTAATGAAACAATTAATCAGATAATTCCTATAAGTGTTTGCTCTGATATTTTTATTCAAGAATATCAAAATATCTGTGGGGTGCAGGGATGAAAACCAAATGTCCTTATTGTGGTTATCTTGCAACAGAGCATGAAACTTTAGATGGGGGGGAAAATCCTCAAGAAGAAGATGTAAGTTTTTGTATAAATTGTGGGGAGATTAGTAAATATAAGGATAATAAACTCGTTAAAGAATCTTTAGAAAATTTAGATGAAGCTAATAAAAAAGAAATAAATAAAATTAGGGTTGCTTGGTTAAAAACAAAAGCAATAGAAAATTCTAAAAAATGACTACACTAACACCAGAAGATCATAAAAAAAGGCATAAGTTTTTACATAAATCTTTAGATGAATTAGTTGCTGATTTTATTAAACATACTGGAGGATTACCTTCAAGATTATTAATTAGTCAATTAATGGCCTGGTCGCATACTCAAACAATTAAACCTGATGGGGAAAAAATTTAGGGGCATATTTGCCCTATTATGGCAGAGAGAAGAACAATATGAAAAAGATATGTAAGAACCCAAATTGCAAAAAAGAGTTTGAGGCAGAAAGAGATAGGCGGGAATATTGTTCTCTCAAATGCTCTACTGAAAGACAGGCAATAAATATGGCTAAATCAAGTCATAAAAACAACAGAATGAAAAACGGACAGGCGAGAAAAATGGGACTAAAAAGTAGAGAACATGAAAATAAAGTAGCGAATAAACTTAAATACAAAAATATATTTTTGCCTCAATCTATTTGTGATAGAATAATAGTTGAAGGTAAGAAAATAATATTTATTGAAATAAAACAAGTGGGCAAAAAACTAACGGATAAACAAAAGAAATTCAAATTATTGGTAGGGAATAAATATAAAGTTATTTATGAGTGAGGTGAAATATCCTGCCTCTGCCATTGGGCGACCCAGTGAACCCAATTTAGAGAGACTGGGAATTTGGTGTGGGGTGAGGTAAGTGAAACTATCTTATGTGGCCCCACATCATTATCATAAAAACATCAATAAAATGACAACATTTGAATATGATTTAGCAAAGTGGATGCACGAGCAATATGAAGAAATCTCTAAGAAAAAGAGTTGGGAAACTCAAAAGAATTGTAGAGTTGAATTTAAGGACCTACCTAAAGAAAATAAGGCAGTAATGATTGAATTAGCAAAAAGAATAATAGATAAATTTGACGTAAGATAAAAACATCAATAAAATGGGAACATACAATCTAAACTATGATGAAATTAAAACAAGCTTAATGGAATGGCTATACTCTTTAGAAGGAGATTGGGACATTAAGGATATTGTAAAAGCTTATAATAACATAGCTAAAAAAGAAGGTTGGAAGGAAAGACTAAAAACATGAAAACAATAAAAGAATTGGAAGCTGAACACAAATCAATGAGA
>SDBU01003541.1_pt1 | contig 19779 bp, 24 predicted proteins | sample 2277071 | NCBI WGS metagenome assembly SDBU01 (sample SAMN10397929, study PRJNA504765) | marine sediment metagenome | isolation source: marine sediment core GS08_GC12, 126 cmbsf | place: Arctic Ocean: Gakkel Ridge, Loki's castle | collected 2008 | reverse complement strand
GTCGTCGTCCGCTTCTTTCTTCTTCTCGTAGTCTTCCACTTCTTGCTTCTTCTTCTCGTAGTCTTCCACTTCTTTCTTCTTCTCGTCGTCGTCCGCTTCCTTCAGTTTTGTACCGCTGGCTGCGGCGACAACCTTAAGTTGGGTGGCAGACTCCCTGAGCATATCCAGGACGCCTTGGGCGGAAGTATCCTCCGCTTCAGACAGTCCCTTGAAACGCTTCGCAATCTTGGTCAGTGCCACCTTCATTGCTCTTTTCATGATCGTGTTTCCCTCCTGCGGGTCTTTGGAATTCTGTATTGATTCCAGTAAACCTAGAATCTTTCCACCCCGTGCTGGTTGCGTTACAAGGTCCGCTCCGGCCTTGGTGATTGCGGTGACATCATTAACTTCCGATTCCTGTCCATCAATGGTCTTGGTCTTGCGTTCTGTCTCTCCATCACCATTCACGGAAATACCGCAATAAACTTCCTTGAGAGCGGGAAAGTCTGCGGCGTACCTAAGGGTGTGTTTGATATTCGCCATGCCTTCGTTTCCGGCCTCGCTCAGATCCAAACACAACGTACCTACCGCGGTCATTTTGCCTTCAATCATTTCCGCGATCACGTCTTTCCAGTAAGCACACTGATTCCACAGGTCGCCTTCTGGCCGTTGGGATTCTTCCATGGATGTCGGATGATTGATAAAGCATTTGGACCCGTTCAACATTTTGGCAAACTGCACAATGACTTCCGGTCCGTAGTAATTCATGTCCACGCGATTGCCCAATCCTTCGCTGATAATCCGGCACCGTACTTCCCGCTTGTCTTCCGCAATGACAACCCCTTCAGTGAAGGGGCGAAAACATTCCATTTTCCCGGCACCCTTCCGGGACTTGCCACGCATCAGGGCGCCATGGGCGTTGGCACCTTGAGCGCCCATCAGTGGTTCGTACTTATCTTTCTTATCCTTATCCGCTAGTTCTTCCGTCTTTCGTTTCTTAACCGCCGCGCCCTTCTTCACGTATCCCCCGTTGAATACGCCTGGTCCTTTCGGCACAGCGTGGTTGGCTATAAGTCCATAAATACCACGGGCATCAAACCCGCGTCAAACTATAGGTGTGGCAGGTAGGTTCTCCGTCTTGAATTCCTTGATATGGACCACACTGGCTTCCATTTTTACGATCCGGCCTTCCCGTCTGCAAACTGTAAAATCCACATTTGGCCGCACTTCTTTCCTCATAAGGGTAAGCATCTGTAGTTCATCCGGGCGTAGATCAATCAGGATATCCGCCGACCTACTCATGCTTATAATGAGTCATAAACTGCCGCGGTCCCACTGGTGCGTTAGGGTGAATCAGCTTCAAGACCACATGGCCGCTAGATGGCCACCTGGCTGCAACCTTTAGTTGGTCTAGCGGAATCACCCAATGGTCTTCCGCCCATTCCCGCACATAATCATCCACCCTAGCCATTACACGCTTGAACCATTCCGCCCGCCATAGAAATCCCTGTACGCGAGGGATACGATACCGTAACGCCAACGGGTTTTCCGGCAACCGTACATCATATTGCGCCGGGGACAACGGGCGGCGCCACAACCCCTTCCGCCATACACGGAACGTCAACATGTTGGGCGTCTTCCATCCTACTTCCCCGGCATCAATGTCACTTACGCGGAATCCATAACGATGAACCCACACGCTGATGAAATCGGCCAGACCATAAAACACTTGTGACATTTCGGGCATGTCGGTGAATGGGTCGCGTTTGACCCCAATCAGCGTTAGCCGATTGATGGCGGGTGCGGTGTCGGGCGTCACTTGGGTTGTGGCATACCTTTATTCTCTCGCCGGTACTTATCGTTAGAATTAGGATCCCCAAACTTTCCCTTATCATTGGACGGCGGCATTGCGCTAAACGGCAAGATACCGCGTTCTTTTTCTTCGTCCAGCTTCCGCCGTTCTTCCTCAAAGTCATAATTTTTGATACCCAACGCTTCACCAGTTTGATTTCCCAATGTTTCCTTGCTGATAAGACCCTGCATGTGTGCGGCGGTCATGTCCTTCATCTTGGTAGACCGGTCTTCAGGAACCAAGTTGGGCATCACCACTTCACAAGACAGGTCAATGGGTTCTTCCATTGCACTTCCGGTAATCATCTTCTTAATTAATCCGATAGCGTACCGAAATTCTCCACTACGCAACGCAGAAATTACATCTTGTAATACGGCCTTGCGCATCTGTGTGGTGCCTAGTCCGTTGTTCTCCTGTTCCCACTTCATCACCCGGTTATACTGCCACCGCACCGTATCCCGTACTTGTTCTTGACGTTGAGAGAAGAACCGCTGCGCTGGTTCCCCGCGCACCAGTGCGGTGGCACGCGTAACCGCGCCACCTACGCCCAAGTATTCCGGCGGAAGGTTTAAGGACACGGCAATCACAACCAACAGTTGTTCGCCGGTTTTGTCGTTCGCTTGCAATCCGCCTTCCGCCCTCAACAGTGATGGCGTCACCTGTTCATTGGTGAACCAAGCGGAACCTGGCGGCGGTACGCGTGAAAAGTCCGGGTTGTCACGCAATGCATTAACGTCCGCTTCCCCACCCACAACCTTCCACCACAGGATGAAGGCGTTGCTGATTTGTCCGTTGACCACGGTAGCGTCAAACCAATCCTTGAACCGTTTGCCCCATCCCAACACGCTGAACAAGTCTGAACGGCCACGCTTCTCACCCACGGTGGCGTTCACTTTTGCGTGCAGGAATTTATCGGCCGGTATCTGTTCAATCACATATTCACTAACGGGAACTTGCGGCTCTGTCCCGCCCTGCATTGTGTAAGGAATCTGATACTGTGTTGGAAACTGCCGATGTAGATAGTAAACCTTCTCAATGTCCCGCGGGTCTGTAACCACTTCCCACACCGTGGTTGCATCAATCAACTTCATGGTAGGGCCTTCACCTTCATCCGGATCTGTTAAAAAGCACTCGCCAATTATGTACACATCCCGCCAGAACTGGCGCAACTTATCTTGGTAACTGAATCCGGCCTTGGATACACGAGCTTCAAACTTGTCCCACCGCTTCTGACATTCTTTGTTGGCAGCAACCACTTTCACGCCGTCGCCCAACACAAAGTTCAAAACGTTGTTGATGACCGCTTTCAAGACGGGGTTGTGCTGGTATCCTTCAAATCCCTTTGCGGCTTGGTCTAAGAAGTCGTAGATGTATAGCTGACGGCTGTATGGTCCCATCATCAACGGGATGAACTCGTCATTGGGCAACGCCGTGCTTCCTTGTGGCCGGTCCGCGCCGGTAGTGAACGGATCCGGGAACGCTTCTTTCAACTTCTTCCCGCGTAACGTGATCCCTTCTGACTCTTGCAACTTCATCCCGCGCCACTGGTGCGATTCCTGCAACTTGTTCAATCCATCCCACCCTTCCACGTTCACTTCCCGCAACCCGGAACCATCTACTTTCTGAACTACGAACGTGCCGCGCACCTTGGTATCCACTGATGCCGCGGGCGTACCGCCTTCCGCAACTGGAACGGTGTCCGCAACCTTTCGTGGAATTTTCAGATGGTTGTACAGATCATCTACCTTGATGGTGGCGCCCTTGTTCTCTTTGTCATCGTCGGGCGCGTAGAACGCAAGTGATTCTTTCCACTTCTCTGCCGTCATTGGTACCGCCATAATCACTGGCGGATTTACGGATGGGGCCACATCCTTTCCGCGGATCATGCCTTCTTTGATGCCTGGTCGTTTCCGTGCGGAAGACTTACGTGGCATGGGGTCAGTATATCAATTGGCCACGGCTTGTGACCAATCATCAAAGCTTACCAGTACAGTGCCAATGGTCTTGCCTGTTTGCGGATCCCTAATGACCATGGCCCCATCTTTGGCGCCGGACACCGCGGCGTCCCCGGCCAAGCCCTTGTATGACGCGGGTACTGTGCGCCAGTAGCAGCGGCACCGTGGGTGGGCTGGAATGGTAGTGGTTGCCTTCTCTGGCGTTTTCCCGTTGTTGGGTTTACAGGTGGGACACACGCGCTCATCTTCCATAGTTTGCCATCGACGTTCTTGCACCATGTTTCCAAAGTCTGTTATGAAGGCATCGTCCGCGTCGCCAATGGATATCTGAACTTCCGTAGACAATAACAGAGACAAGGCGTATTCCATCTGGGTGCCGTCGGCCCGCGTTTCACCGATTCGAGCATCAATGTCATTTGGTGAGTAACCTTGGACGACACCCATGACCAATCCCGCGAACGCGGCAGCCATCCACGCCTTCAGGAATGCATCTACGCGCTGTTCGTGGGACGCCACGGCATTTCCCGTCACTTCATCTTCATTGGGCTGACCTTCCAGTGGTTCGTCAAACCATGATCCACCCTTACCGCCTCTGCCGCTACGGCCTCCGCCCCAGTCGAACCCTTGAACTTCACGCGTTTTACTTTTAGGGATGGGTGCCGTCACCGCGCCACTGTTGTCAAGTTCGCCGCCCTGAACCCCGCCACCTTTAGGCTTCGTCAACTTTCCGGTCACGCTTCCCACACGCCGATGCACACCACCGGCAGGTGTGTAGTCATCGCCAGACCGCTTAGGCTTCACCTGGATGTTGGGCGGTGTCACCTGATCCAATATCCAATGGTCCATCAAGAACTGTTGTTTGAACGCCTGACGCTTGGCAGTGTCCAGTATTCCCACCGCTTCATCCCTGAACATTCTCAACTTCTCATCCATGAATTCAGTGATACGTTGCTTGGCCAATTCCGCCATCATCGGATCATCCGTAGCATTCATCTGATTCCAAACGCCAGCCGCATACGCTCGGATGTCATCACGCACCGTTTGCCATTCCGCCAACACCATGTCCCGCGCCGGGATCTCTATCCGATCGCGCATCATCTTTTTGGCATCTGCCGTTAGGCGGTCCGCCACCTGTGTTTGGTCTAGTGCGCGTGGCATCTAGCTATCCCAATTTCCTGCTGTGTGAATCCACTCTGATCCGCCAAGGCCAACGGCGCGTCCCACTCGCCTGATGAGATTGCCTGATGGCTTAGCGTACGCGGGATTGTTGCTCACGTTGCGGTACATGTGCTCCATGGCGTCCAGGAAGTCCAACCTTTCTCCCGGATACTCCACGACCTCGCGTATCGCTTCACGCATGCCATCATCCTGGCCCGGTTCATCCGGAAACTTGAACTTGTGATTAGACATGGGTGGGTTCAACGTACCTGTGATCCGCGCTTGCTTGTCACCTTTGGCCGCTGACGGGCGACATGGTAGCGAAGTTTCCCTAACAAGTATGGCGCGATAGATGGCGCTGAAATTTACTTCTTCGATGAATATGGCGGCTGGATGCCAGCGCGAGTACGTCGCCTTTATTTCTTCCAACACTCTACTTGGTGGCCAGCGTCCGCCCTTGGCTTCCACTAGGAAGGCATCGTGACTTGGCGTGATGGCCGCGGTCACAATCGCCGTCTGTGATCCCCTGGACAGTTTGCGCTCGCTCACGGCCGGGTCAACACCCGTGACCATGCGGACCGGCTTGCCAAGTATGGTGAACCGCCCGTTGCGAAACTCCAACGTCTTGTACGTCCAGTATTCCGGCATCGGCAACATGCGGTCTTCATTCATCACGTCCTTCAACTGATACTGTCTCGCAAACACCAGCGGTGCCCGCTTCTTTTCCAGCACACGGCGCCATGGCCACGCTTCGGGCCACTGCACCTTTCGTTCCTCATCGTCAATGACCAATGGCCATTGCTTGGATATGAACCGGCTATCCTTCTTCAGTCGATTAGGGAAGTCGTCGTTGTGATACGTAGTATGAATGGCTATCACCACCGCATTATCCAACAGCGCCGGCTCTACTACGTTGTTGTAGGCATCCCATTGTTTGTCCCGTTGCATTTTACTTTCCACATGCAACGGTGACGTTGTGTCATTCATAATCACGAACGTCAACCGTGCGCCGGGATTGAATGATGTCAGACTACTTGCTTGAAGGGTAGGGTTCACCACGTCCACGGCACCGTCCAGAATGATACGGTTCGCATCCCATGCCGCGCCCTTCTTAGGGTTAAAGTCTCGCCGGATCAAAACGTTACGCATCAACTCAAATTTGATCTGACGCAAGTTAGCACATGCGTCCTCGTCCGTCACACCAAGAATGGCGCCGTGTTCGTCTTCGCGTGGTTGCCCTAGAGACTTCAGCCACAGCCACATGCACAGTCTATAGAGTGGATATCCACCCGCCCAAAACACAGACTTACCAGATTCTCGGTGCGCCTGAAAGTTGAATAGATGTTGAATGGCCGGGTCCATCATGGCCGCTTCGTCCCACTCTCCGTGCATAGGGGCGTAAGCCATTGGAACACGATGCGGCAAGTATCGCTTCATGAACAGACAGGGGCCGGACATGGCTTCCTCGAAAGAAGGAAGACCGGCTTCCGGATTCGACTCTTGATTAGGATTCTTCAACGATGCCCTTCACGCCACGCTTCTTTCCAATGAACGCCAACATCTGTTGTACACTTACCACCGTAGCGTTAGGGGCGTGAATATGCAGAGTGTTGGCCTTCTCTTTGTCGGTGTTGTTTTTACCACTTGATTCCGCGGCGCGGATTATAGGATCTGACAATCTGGCCGCGGCCAACAGGAACGAGGGAATATCGGCAGTGGCAATGCTTTCCTTTTTCGCTAGTTCATCGGATGCACGCTTCATCACTGCCAAAGATATGTCCGTACGGTTCTTGAAAAGTCGCGCTAGCTTATCTACGTCTTCTTCCTTGAGGGACGCCAACGCAGAATCCAACACATTGTCATCTTGCGCTACTCGTAGCCTGAACCAACCTTCACGATGTGGCGCGGCACGTTCTTCAACGCGCTTGACGTTTACACCAAACGCCGTTGCAACTTCTAGATAGGTATCGCAACGACCAGACACGTAGGCAGTGCGCATCAGCTCCCACGGATACTTGGTACGTCGCCCCACGTTAGTTCATCCTCTGCAAGCCTTCCAGCTCCACACCATGTCTTGCGTACGGGGACCAATCTACGATACATCGTTGAAGTTGAAAAGAAACTATTGCAAGAGCGCGTGCGTTTCGATGCTGTCGGTCCAACGCTTCCGCACGAGCACGACACCATTCTAGCGCAGAACTCAATCGGTCATTATCGAATTCGTATTCCGCCATAGTCGCTCCTTTTACGATGCATCCCTAGCGTGTGTGAAAATATAATTACACAGGTGTATCGCAAGGCAACAGGGGGTGCCCTCGGACGCATTTGTTTTCAACGTTTTTTATCAGTGCCAATAAGGAAACTTATGTTAAGTAGTTTATTATTTTCCGTATTCACGCGATCATCCACCCCTGCTCCTGCCACTGATCTCTTTTTCTAAAAGACTTAACTCTAAAGGTTCACCACCCCATAGTTTGTCTGCAAGATTCTGATTCTCACCCCTATTATTATGTGAATAGGTGGTAACTTCCAAATGCCTTGGATTCACACAAGTACGCATCCCACAATTATGATGAACCATTTTCCCAGCAGGGATCACAATTCCCAACAAGGCAACGGCAACTTGGTGAACATATAGGTTGGAAAGTCCACGACCACCAGGGCCAATGGTGCCATATCCTTTCTTGTTGACGCCACCAATCCAAGGCCAACATTCGTTCTCACCACGTACGTTCACCTTGGACCAAAAACGTTCCCTGAAGGTGGCGGATACTTCAACCATGTTTCCCTGCTGGTTTGGAAGTTGGCGCGTCTTTGATATCCCATCCTTGACGGCGCATCTGAACACAGAAGATTTTTCCATCATTGCACATACAGTTGCGCCATCCTCGCTGACATGCCTTGCTATGACATCCTAGCGACGTACAGCATTGAAACATGCATATGCGACAGTTTCGTATATGTTCATGTGCCGCCCACAGGTATTCATCCTTGGTGACAAGGCTGGTCATATGTGGACCAAGGTGTGGCAAATTGTCTTCTGTGTTTGGCATCAATGTCCACCCTGTATAAAAAGAACCGTAAATCGCCAAATAGATATTTCGATAGCCCATACACGCCAACTTATTCCACACAGTAGAACGCCAAAGCTATTCCAACCAATTCTGGTCCAATGGCATTCAAACCATTCTATTTTCAAAAGCGGTCTATGTTGATTCATGTCGAATTGTTCTCCTTACGTGTTCAAGGATAGCTGCATCCAACACATTCCTGGTTGCATGGTCAATTGGGTTGAAGTAGAAATGGGTACGTTCATTGGTGCCCCGTGCATACCGTGGATACGCAAGAATCATCTTGCCTGACGGTAACACCTTTACCATGATGTTGTTCAAGAATAGCCCATTGAATACACAAGATACCCAACCAACAATGTCTGTTCGTGGTGTTGTCTGTGACCTTGATTGATAGGGTCTAAAGGCTATATCTGTGATCTGATGATCCATGCTTTCCACCCCTTCTTTGCCTTGTGTATTACTCTAATATCATCATCACTACCCTTGAACCTTTCTAAGTTCTTAATTTCCTGTGGGAAGTAGATAGCTAAGCCTGGATGTGCTTGTCGTGCTTCCATGAGCCATCGTTTGTCCCGTATCACTACAATGCGTTCACCAAGGACATCTGAATCCAATAGTACCCACTTATTTGTTGGGATGATGGGTAATGGTGGTGATACGGTATCTGGGTTAACAAGGTTATGCATACGCATAGTACGGTTAGGAACCCTTCAATGCATATAGCATATAGGTTTCAGTCCAAATCAGGGGGTAGGTTCCGACACAAAACGGGGTCATCGAACCTTTTGTAGAAACAAAGACACAACTAGTTTTTATAGAACCCCCACGTGAGACGTTTTGTGTCGGAGCCTTGATAGTCATGTGTCAAATTCCTCTGGTATATCAAGGCTTTCAGCTTGAGTTGGGGTTCCTAACCCCCCTGGCGCAACACCTTTGAAGAACTCTGGATGTGCCTTGACGAACCGACGCAAGAACTTGTTGAACTTGGGTTTCTTGATATACCCTCGGATGTCTGTGGCCACCATATTGTACTTCTTCAGAAACCGGATGATGGTTGAACAGGTGTCCAGCGAACAGCCCACCTGCTCTGCCAGGTCATCCCGGCGAACAAATTCTGATATCCGCAAGATCATGACCGCCTTTGGAAAGTTGCTTTTGTCGTTTGGGGAATATGCCTGTTCGTTCTTCCACTTCTCCAAAAACGACTTTTCAATTTCGTCATAGTCTAGCAACTGGCTTCCAAGCTTCTGAATATCTGAATAGTCATCTAGGCCACAGTTGTCATGGCGGTAAATGGTATCCAGAAATTTTGCCGCTATGTCCACGTGTGAAGTCTTCACAATCAGCGACGTGAACGCGTCATCCGTGGATACCTGCAAAGCAGCCACGGCCGCGGAAATGCGGGCTAGTTTCTTCCTGAAATCGGACAGGGTAATCAACGGGATGTCCGCGGCGTACCCAAACGATTCTGTCATTTCCTTGGCTTTGTTCAAGCACGCATCTTCAGCGCCATCACTGAAAACGACCTGTTCCGGCCTCAAGTTCCAGACCCAAAAGATAAGGGACCGCAACATGATGGGTGCAATTTTGGGGTGTACGTCTGCATCTGATTTCCGATTGATGAAGGAAAGGTCTTTCAAGTCACCCACGTTGGCGAACACGGCAAAATCTGTCCGCCGGATGATGGTGGGTGGATAAAGCTTCTTCATGGACTCGCATCCGAATGAAAAGGTGTCCATTACCAAATCTCGGCGTGGATTGGCGATCATAATCAACCGCGTCTGGCTCTCGTAGCCACGAGACTGAACGCGATCGATTTGCAAGAATCCTTCTTCCATTGCCTTGGATATGGCACGCATATCCCACTCTGGAAGGTGCTGCGCTTCGTCCACGGTTAGAATCTTCCGAGAGTTTGCCGGGTAGCGTCCAATCCGGACCTGCCATCCTCTTTGTTGATGCTCGACCAGGGCATATGCCAAGCCCGTCCTGGATGCCGTCAGACCTGAAAGGATATCGCCTACGTTCACAAATTCTGATAACCGCTGGTATGTCTGCGTCTTGCCTGAACCTGAATCCCCGATAATCAGACACACCAACCAGCCGCGTATTATTTCGCCGTTAAACCGGATCCACCGTGGTGACAGATACGTGAACAGAATGGCCAACAAAATTTCATCACGCTCATAAACACGCGTGACGTTCCGGGTAAGGTCATCCAACATGGTGGCCCATCCTTTTTCGCCACTCACGATTTCCCTAAACGCCTTAAGATGTGGCAATGCTTCCTGAAGTTGGAATCCTTCATAGTCATCTTCCAACGCTTCCAGTTCTTCAATCAGCATTGTTACTTGTTGGGTCTTGGGATGGCTCTTGATCCATCCCGTGGCGAGGTAGTTGCCCGGCTTGGGATGTTCCGACGAAAGATAGTACACCCGCTTTTCCATCAACTCTTGCTTCTTGCCGTCAATGATCTGGTTGATGTTCCCTTCCTCATCCCGCATCTGGGTTAGACGGTTCACACGCTGATGACAAAAGAACTCCTTGATGGTGGTACGCTTCAAGATTTCAATGGCTGGCTTCTGTCCGTGCTTACATGCAAAATCTCGAATCATAGCTTTCACCTGAACGTTGGATGACATGCAAGAACCAATAAACTCCTGTGCGCCCCGTGGCAACGCGTAACTGTCGGACATGCCCTTACAATCAAAGCATGACCCCTTGGCCATCCGATGGCATGATGAAATCCTGAATTCTTCTACGGCATGGAAGGCTTCGGACGTTTCCCCGCACGCTGTAATGGGAACACGCACGCGCTTATCAATCAAATCTTTTCGTTCAACCTCTGTGAATGATTCCAGGTCTACGGTCTTTTCCTCTTGCTGCTTTACCGTGTAGTCATGTGCGGCCGTATCCTGAACTAGCTTCTGAAGATTGGACTTGGATAATCCGCGCTTATGAAAATAGTCCGTGATGTCCTTGTCATCCTTGGATCCGCGTAACGGCAATCGGATATTTCGGATGCTTGCCAGTTCCGTCCCGCGGAATCCTTCAATCAAAGATGTCGCCCCCTTCTGGCCTTCCTGATCACAATCGAATATCACCGCCACGTTCTTGCCCTTGAAATGGCGAAACCATTCTGGCCGGAAGACTGAACACCCATGTGTCCCAGTGACGGCCATGAAGCCTTCTTGCTGCAACAACAAGCGGTCCCACTCTCCCTCACAGATAACCACCCATTGTCCAAGGTACTTGGTCAGTTCATCCACGCCATACAACCGCGCCGGGGATCCATACTTGTGAACGCCTTCCGTGTAGTTAATCATCTTGGCGTCTTTCTTCCCGCTGTACAGCCGGACGTTCACAATGTTGCCGCGTTCATCCCGAATGGGAAGGGTATTTCGTTGGCGCTTGGCGTCCCAACCAATTTGATATTTTTTTAGGGTTATATCTGTAAACCCGCGCTTCTCTCGCAGCCACCGCAACACATTTTCATTGGCCCATAGCGCCGTTTCCCATCCCTTCACTAAGTCTTCCGGAATAGGCGGGCGATCTGGTTTGTCTGACGTGGCCGGCCGCGGTACCCCGTAGCGGTCCCCAAGGTCCAATAGCACATCCTTGAAGCTTTGGCCCATGGTCAACATGATGAAATCCAGGGGACCACCTTTGCCGCATCCAGCGAAGCAACGCCAACGTCCGGACTTCGTGTTGAAACCAAATGATGGCGTCTTGTCCGCGTGAAGGGGACACAGTGCCACCATCCAATCATCCCCGGATGCTTTGGGATCCTTCAGGTATTCGCTGAAGACCGTGGAAAAATCTGTGACCTTGCCTAAGACGGTTTCCTTATAGGTCCGCCATATATCGTGGCCGCCACCGGTCATCCCTGCATGTCTCGCTGGTGTACCTTGCCAGACCCGCCACACTTAGGACATCTGTATTGGATGTGGCGTCCATTTGCAGTTAGGTGAACCACTCCGGATCCCTGGCAGTGTGGGCAATCCTTCTTCTCCGGAGCATTTGGTTCACGCAATCTGGGCACGGACTTCCTTCTCCACTTCTTTTGCCAAATCCCGTTCCAACTGCATGTCCACCAGCATGGCACGCAACGCGCACGGGTTGGTTACTATCGTTCCCAGCTTGTACATGACATCCGGTCGTTGTGATCCCGTCTGATAGATGACCAGTTCTTTCCCGATGCCCACCGCATATCCCGCTTCAAGGTGTGCGCTGGATCCACACGGCGTGACCATCACTACAACGTCCGCTTCCTTCAATGCGGCCAGGTCTTCTTGGAAGGTCTTGCACACTTGAGGATCTTCAAGAAGTTCTTGATGCGTGGCCGCGGGCAGCGTGTCCGGATTAAGAAGTATGTGATGCCCCGCTATTACGTCATCCCAACTAAATCCGTTTTCCCTAAAGTCATACACGTCATGCCCATCACTTCTCAGCAACGACAATACAACCGGGTACTTGTCGGCCCGCCAACTACTTGCAACGTAGATTTTCACGCCTTCCCTCCCTCGATTTTTGGATATCAATAATGCCCTTTGATCCTTTGGGGTTCTACTTTATCCCAACAAAATCCACGGCGACGTGCTACCAAACACTGTCTTTAGAGCCGTGTTCATTTTTGCTTGCGCATCACAGAAGCCCCTCTCGTACTCTCCCTGCCGCGCCTCCGCGAGAGCCTTCACGATTCGATCTCGATCACCACAAGGTCGATGAAGGTAGTGCGCACGCTCATCCCGACAGCGCCTTTCACTGGCTATCTGCGGACACAGAATCTCGCACGCCTTCTCCCTGTCCTCCAACGTAGGCTCTACTGGCATGGCCTTATTATTAGTCTTGCAATGAACGGCCCAAACGCACAGGCCGCAAGAAACAACACCGTAAGGATCGACCGATATCGCGCACAGTGAATCTGAAGGTCATGCACTTCGCCATCTCTCGACTCTTGTCCACACAACGCGCACCTTGGTTTTGCGTCGCTCATTTCACCCCTCCCTTGTTGCGTACACGGCGACGCACTCGATACATGCAGCCTCGCCCCCTTCGTCGGTTCGGATGGAGGCGACACCGCGTTAGGCACTTCGCCATATCCTTCGCTGCCACACACATCCACGTTCCCCGGCGCGGCACTGGCTTACTTGTCATCGTCGCCGTCCTTGTAGGGCTTGCGCTTTCCCTGATACGTCATATCATCTTCTTCGTAATCCTGCGCCAAGTCCGCCAGCATCCTGCAGAAGTTGGCAACGTCTGCCGCCTCCCTCGCCACATCGAGAGCAGACCTGTTCTTCTCGATGGCTCGGGTCAACTCTCCTACTTCCTGCTTGATTCGCCGCAAGAGTTCCCCCGGCGTCATGCCGTCCCAGCCGCCCTTGTGGCTGTTCATCTCTAGCTTTTCCTCCATCACTCGGGCAAACTCAATCAGCGTCACGACTTCTCTCCCTTGGCGTCGGTGGCCTCACGCTGTCGGGGCATATCAGACCTCCCCACCATACCGGCATACCATGCCGCCGCAAAGCCCGACCTTTTCGCCTGCCGCGATTTGCACCGCGACGGGGTCCGATAGCGTGAGCTGCGCCTCACGGCAGCACCGTCGATAGTCTCTCCACGCCGCCTTCTCCGTGCGGCCCTGTCCCATGACCATGCCCGTCTCATCACTCTCGATCACCCAGCCGCCTGCCTGTATCACCGCGCTCTTACTCATCACTCATCTCGGCGTCTATCGCTGTGTAGAGTGCCTGCGACCGACCCTCGCTCATCAGGCCCACCGTCTCATCGACGCGCGGGGCAGTCTCCGGGAGACCCTTTCCCTCGCTCGCGGCCCTATCGGCCTTGATCCTGCGGGTCTGCTCGTCCCACCGTGCGCGGAATGCTTGCTCTTTTTCGATCTGCTCTTTTGTGGTCTTCATCTGTTCCATATCTATATGATACACGGTCGTATACCCCGCGTCAAGGGCCTACCCCAAAAGAAGCCCATAAACACCTGTATATTCATGCTTTTTGAGCCGCCGATTCAAGGATCGTCTTGTGGTCGATTTTGAGCGCACGCGCGAGCCCGAGCAGCGTGGCAGGGGAGCAGGTCCGCCGCGTTCCCCCCTCAATCGCGGCCAGGTGTGCTTTGTGTTTGAGGCCAGCCCGCTCGGCGACCTCAGCCTGTGTGAGCCCCAGCGCGGCACGACGTTTACAGATCAGCTTTGATAGTGTCACGACTCCCCCTCTCCCTGGCGTCGGTGGCCGCACCTAAGCGCGTCACGGGTTCGCCTCAAAGAACGCTCGAGCGAAGCCGGGTGGTGTGATCGCACGCTTGCCTGATCTCCCAATCGGCAGCACAATTCCGCGATCGCGCAGGTATGACGATGGCACGAATGGGCGCGGCGACCTTCCGTTCCGTGCGAATCTCTTCCTCGACATGCCGCTATCGCCCATACTCCACGTCGGGGGAACAGGTCGCTTCCTCAATGGCATAAACTTCCCCCAAATGTACGTTCGCTTGGTCCAGGGATCACCATACTGCCAAGGCTGGAAAGAAAGCTGCGGCTCTCCCAGTATCGACTTCAACTGCCCTCTACCGGGCGGGTTTTCCAGGCCCCACCATTTCGACCTCGCCTTCAGGATGATCCGCAGGCACGCTGCGACGACCTCAATCGCCTGCAGCATCTCCGCGGGAGTGCGGACCAATGGCTCCCATCTTGGCTCTTTGCCTGAACCAAGCACGCGTTTCACCATGCAGGCCGACGAGAAACACGTACACGGTGGTGCTGCCAAGACTCCCCGCACGCCATGCTGCGGCGGACGATATGATCGCACGTCATGCGTCGGTATCGTGATGACGCGCACGTCGTAGCCTGCCTCAGCGTAGGGCTTTGACCACGACCCCGTTCCACCGCACAGGTCAAGAATGATCCTATCTATCACGATCCCCCCTCTGCCCTCAGTCGGTAGCTCTCACAGCCTCCACCATCCTGACATTCGCGCCGACTGCTTTCTGCTGGCGCTGCACACGCTATCTCCTCACAGAACTGGCCCGCGCTCTCGGGTGGGGCGGCGGTCTTGAGGGCTGCGATTCTCGCTCGCTCCCTGTCAATGTCGGCCACATATAGCGACGCCGGTGAACGCGAGGGATAGTCCGCGAAGTACGGCCTCATGTCTCCGATCAGCTTGTCGGTGATCGTCAGCGCCTCCCGCAGTCGCTCGTTGTCGGATTGCAACTGCTGACCGTCTTTCATCCAGCTTTGAGCACAATCCATCACCCGGCATTCCCTATGCTCTCCCGGCGTGGAATCCTGGCAGGTCTTGCCACAAAACGGTTCGTCTTCCCATGGTGCCGCTGGCGAATCACCGCCCAATAGAAACGTACCGCCTAGCTTCTTAACCGCTTCTACATACGACGACACCGGGGCAGCGGCCGCGCAGGCATACACCACTCTTACGAACGTATCAATCAATTGATTGGTGTCTTCAATTGGTTTTTCTTCCCTGGGATCACCGGACTCGTCAAAACTGCGTTTCATGCTTCTCAAGGTTTTCACCACTTCTTCCACGAACCGTGCCCGCTCATCAGCCTTGGCTATCGCGTTTTCCTCGATCTCGCTTGTGCAACATTCCTGCACGGGTCCATTCTGACAGCTTATCGTGTCACTCTTTGCCGCTTCGGAACATCGACGGCACACCAACTCTTGTGCTGCCGCCTTGTCTTGATTCGTTACCGCCGTACTCATGGCCTAACATCTATCAAGCTGCATGAGTGTATCGGTCCGAACTTGGCCGCTGCCCGGCGCACTTCCACGATCACATCTTCGAGGAATCCTTTGATTCTTTTATCCTCTATGTCTGTCAACATTTTTCTGTTCCTCCCTAGCTTGCCATGCTTTTTCCAACAGCCTAAAAGTTAGCTGTTGGGCAAGCTGTCTGTTATCAGCCAGCCATATATTCACCGCATACTTGATACTCCATGACACCAGCGTATTCACCACCACCGCGGGACTCACCCGCGAGAACGGCGGTGCTTCCAGCAGTCCATTTAAGTCAGACTCGATCACCAGGGCCGCATACTTGATCTGTTGTAGGCGGACCATTTCCCGCTCAAACCTTTCCCGGCCACTGGTTACGGATCCGTAGATATCTGCCTTGGTCTTGCGCTCGACCACCACATCCATTTCCATTCCTTCCACGGAGTAGTCCCCGACCTTCAATGTCTTTACCACCGTGAGGTAATTGAATTCATACGGCAACTGTTCCCGCGTATCAATCACGATGATGCCCACGAACTTAGCCTTTTTTGCCATTCAAGAACTTCCCCAACAAGGTGTGGCGCTTCTGTTGTTGGTTCCGGGCAATGGCCTTGACCACTTCATCCCGTTGGCCCACCACAACACAGACGCGCTTGGCCCGGCTCACAGCCGTATACAGCCAGTTGCGTTGCATCATCAACGGTCCAAAGGAACGGTGTACCGGCACGATGATTATGGGCGCTTCACTCCCCTGATACTTGTGGCACGTGACCACATACGCCAAATCAAGGTCATTGGAATACATGTGAACCTCTACCTGGCGTTCCGGGTTTTCAAACGTCACATGTATCTGGCGCGTCTTCAGGTCGATATCTGTGATGTACCCAATGTCCCCGTTGATGATGTCTCTGTCGTAATCGTTTTTCAACTGGATGACTTTATCCCCCACGCGGAACCGGGATTCCTTCAGCGCCGGATTGGGGTTCAACAATTCCTGAAGAACTGGATTCAGGCTCTTGCAAGATAGCGGCGTCTTCTCTCGCAAGGGGGATAACACCTGGATGTCTCGCAAGGGATCCACCTGGAACTTGACCGGTAAGCGCGTCTTCACCAGCGCCTTGATAGTGTTCACCATGTCTTCTTCTGCCCGTTCCTGCATGAAGAAGAAGTCCTTGGACCCCTCGTTGTCCACCTTGATATCCTGGCCATTCTTGATTGCGTGACAGTTGCGGATAATCAGACCGGCATCTTGCCGCTTGATGATGGTCAACTCTGTGGTAGGAATCAGCTTGGACGCTATGCAATCCCGCAAAACGTTCCCAGCCCCAACGGCCGGAAGCTGGTGTGTGTCTCCTACCAGGATCAACCGCGTTTTGGAACGCAGTGCAGACAGCAGCTTGGCAAACAAGGACACGTCAATCATGCTGACTTCATCCAGCACCAGCAAGTCTGTGTCTACCGGGAAGTTGGGGCCGCGGGCAAATTCAAACTTGCCATCCTTTCCCATTCGCGGTTCCAATAACTTGTGGATGGTAGTGGCCTTCATGCCAGATTGTTCAAACATCCGCTTGGCTGCTTTCCCTGTAGGGGCAGCAAGGTTCACGCGCACGCCTGGGAACATGGAGATAATTTTTTTGATAGTGAATGTCTTTCCAGTTCCCGGCGCACCCGTGAGAATGAAGACCCCGTTGGCTACCGCTTTCTTGATCGCCTCTATCTGGTCTTCAAACAATTCCTTGGCGTCTTCCTTGGTAGGCTCATAGGCCACGCCCTTGACGCCTTGATGTTCCACCTGCATTTCCTTCAACTTCTTTCCAATCATCTGTTCATCTTCAAAGTAAGCCTTGAGACACACGCGGCCATGGTGTGTTGCCACGGCACCATCCTTGGCCAACATGTCAATTTCTTTGGCGATAGTCTTTTCCGGAAGCTTCAACAGGTCCGTCACCGCTTCCAAGAACAAGCTTTCTGGCATGGCGGTGTGCCCGCGGAAGGATGCCTGTTCCTTCAACGTGTGCAAGATGCCCGCACGGATGCGTGGCGCCCCGTCCCGCTTGAATCCAACCTTAAGGGATATGCTATCCGCTGTTACGAACCCCACGCCACGCACGGCGGTGATAAGAGCAAATGGATTTTCCCGAATCCGTGCCAGCGCACCCGCCCCCCACATGTCAAGAATTTCAGTGGTTACGCGCTTGGGAATCCGGACCCCCTCAAAGATTCCGTTTAGCTCAATCTGTAGCTGTTCGTTGGCTTCATTGGCCAACAACATCCTGGAAACTTGTTCCGCACGTTCCAGGGTGATACCGTTGACTTCCTTGGCCACGCGCTTTGGGTCTGTCTTACATATGACCAAGGACTCTTTCCCATACCGGTTCACCAAATTCTTGGACACTTCCGGGCCTATCCACTTACAGTTTTCCATCAGATACACCCGGATGGAAAGTGAATCCGTGGGAAGGGTTGCATGGTAGTCCGTGAACACAAATGTGTCACCAAATTTGGAGTGATGTTCCATCCTTCCATGGAACACATATTCCATCCCCACTTGTGGAGTTAGCATATTGCCTTTGATCCCGGTGCCATTATCCAGCTTGCCAATAATGAAGCTATCCTTTTGGAATCGGATAGACTGAAGGACTCCGGAAAACTCCACGGATGCCACTAGAACGGCACCACTTCACCGCCGCCCGCGGCAGTGCTTTCAACTGCCTCAATTCCGTTGTACGGAACTGAATTACGCTTCTTGGCCCCGCCGCTTTCGGATTCGTATTCTTCAGTCACAACCGTAACCCGTGCGTGCTTGTCCATAATCATTTGCGGTGTCCACTCTACTTCCTCATCCTTGCTCACGTCCAAGCCAAGCCGGGAAAACACAAGCTTCACCCGCTTCAAAGCCTTGGGAGAAAACACAAGGTTGTCAAAGATGTATCGTCCGGCGTAGTCGCCCTCGATAATCTCCCACCGGATCCGCCACATAGGATCCCCGCCTTGCGTAGCTTTGTCATCGTCCACTTCCGATATTTTGCACAGGTACGCATCATCCGGCACTGGTGAAAAGTTCTGTGCATCTTCCACCCCGTTCATGTTTACCTTAACCATTGGGTTTACCTTCCTTTGACTTGACCGCCGCCTCAAGCTTGCCAAGGATGGTTGTAGCCGCTTCCACGGTCAACCCTTCTACCGTTTCCGCACCATACGCGGAAAGACGTGAGGCAACTTGCGCTTGGTCCAAGCCCAATTTTTCAATCAACGAACCAATCCGCTTCCTAGTGTCCGCGCCAATCATGTCTACAGGCTTGGATTCCTTCTTCAAAGCCCCGGTGCCAAACATTTTTTCAAACAACTTGTATTCCATCGTAAATTCCACGCCTTCCGCAAAAACGCCCTTGGCATCCTTGGGCGAACGTTCTTTCAAGCAAGTGGCCATGAACTCGCCCTTGGATCCACGGGACAACCGCAAGACAACATCAAAGTAGAACGGCATTGATCGTTCAACATCAAATGCCGTGTCCCCGGTCTTTTTCATCATTTCGCCCGCGCCCTCTTCGTACTTGGGCTTGTCACGCGAAGTTACAACCACGTTCATGTCAAGGCGCATCAGCTTCCTCATCAACTCCTTCATTTCCGCCTTAACAATTATCCAGTCCCCTGGCTGCATTTGGTAAAACTCGAACTTGAATCCCGCAGATTTCCTGTTCCGCTTCAAGAAAATTTCCCGGTACTTGGCTTGCAACGCTTCCCAATAGATGGTCATTGGGTCAATCACCAAGGTCCGGAAGGGGTGTTGGTTCTGTAGCAACCAATCCACCGCGTCCATTACTTCATCCGCTTCCGTCGCCGGGAACCGCTTGAACTTGAAGGCGTCGTCGTACAGTTGGGATCCGCCCTCCATATCAATCAACGCAACGCCGGGAAACTGTAGCGCCAGGGTTGTCTTTCCGACGCCTAGTCCACCCCACAAGAACGCCTTGACGCGTTTGCGTGTTCCTTCCGTTTCTTTGAATGGGCATCCGCCCGGTATC
>SDBU01003540.1_pt1 | contig 19786 bp, 27 predicted proteins | sample 2277071 | NCBI WGS metagenome assembly SDBU01 (sample SAMN10397929, study PRJNA504765) | marine sediment metagenome | isolation source: marine sediment core GS08_GC12, 126 cmbsf | place: Arctic Ocean: Gakkel Ridge, Loki's castle | collected 2008 | reverse complement strand
TAGGCGTAGGGCATTCCCTAATCTAGCCTTGATGAAACTGAGTGCTTACCACAAAAAACGAGGAGATGAAGTGAGGCTCAATTTCCCTCTTGGCGGTTTCGATTTAGGTTTCGCCTCTTGCGTGTTTTCGTGGCATAAACAACAAGCCATTGGCTTGTTTGAAGGGATAGTTAAAGGTGGCTCGGCTCTAGATATTGGCAGTTCTTTACCCCCAGAGGTAGAACATACTATGCCCGATTATGGATTATACCCTGATACTCAATTCAGTATGGGCTTCACATCAAGGGGCTGTATTCGTAAGTGTCCCTGGTGTATCGTGCCACTGAAAGAAGGCGGCATCCGGGCGTGGACGAGCATTTATGAGTTTTGGGATAGACGGCACAGGGAAATCAGGTTGCTAGACAATAACATCTTGGCTTCACCCAATTGGGATGAGACGGCGGGGTCGCTTATTAGGGAGCAAGTGCGAGTTGATTTCAATCAAGGCTTAGATATTAGGCTGGTTGATGATAAGATAGCCAATCAGTTAAGCCAAATAAAGACATCACAATTGCGTTTCGCCTTTGATAGCATTGGAATTGAAGCACAGGTAAGACAAGGTATCGGACTCCTAACAAGAGAGGGTATAAAATCCAGACACCTTTCCTTCTATGTGCTTTGTGGCTTTAAAGGTGATGATGGGTGGGAGAGAATGAAACTGCTCCAATCCTATAATGTAGATGTCTATCCGATGCTATACAAAGATGAATCTGGTAAAGAGCCAAAGCTAGATACTAAAATAGATGAAACTGTAGCCTTCAGAGGCAGAAGGGGCAACCTTAGAAAATACCTTCGGGCAATAGGACGCATAGATTAGCTGGGGCAATGAAGTAGGTTATGAAAATCAGAATAGACCCACTGGACACTCTATTTTCTGAGTTCATAAGGCGCCGAGCAATCAAAGAGGTTCACGGATGCGAGCGGTGCCTGACTTGGAAGGCTGATTACAAAGGACTTCAATGTAGCCATTTTGTTGGCCGGGGCAGGAAGTCGGTCAGGTGGGATGAAGATAACGCCGCTGGATTATGCTTCGGATGCCATGGTTACTTTACCGCTCATCCATTGGAGCATGTCGAGTGGTTCAAGTCTAGATTAGGTGATAGGTTCGATCTACTCCAAGCCAGGGCCAGGACGCCGGCTCAACATATAGACAAAGAAGCAATCAGGCTATATTATAACGCTAAAATTAAGGAGATACTGAGATGAAACCTATAGTTCTTAGTGGGTTTCTGGCTTTTCTGCTGGTAAAGTATCTTTACCGGCAGGGCAAAGATTGCTATATAGTAGCTGATAGCCACCCGGTTTTTTGTTCACAGTGCAAAACTGAAATGTCAGTGGAGGACTTGGTAGACCATATCCGATACCACGACAAAAGGAAAGGTAAGGCTGATATAATCGCAATCAAAGATGGGAAAACCTTCGTGATAGAGAGCTTAGTTTCTAAATAAAAGGAGGTATTAGGTTGAGTCCTAAACTTTTAGTGTTTCTTTATACCGCATAAGTGAGACACGAAAATGTTAGTGACTATTTATTGAACAACAAGAACGGACCGAAGGGAGGTATTATGAATAAAAGACCAACTTGTGTTGCGTGGGTTGTGGGGACAAAGGAACGGTGCACTAAGCCAGCGATTTACTATGTTGAAGATACTGACTGCCATTCTTCATCCACTAAGATTAAAGGATTGGTTCAAGAAGTAAGGAGGTATTATGAGTCTCAATGATATTTGGATAGAGGTTGGCACTGAGTATGACAAGGCTACTCAAAACTTCCCAAAGTTCAATTCGGCTCACGAAGGCTACGCAATACTTTTAGAAGAGGTGAGGGAATTGGAAGCCGAGGTATTTGAAAACAGGAAATTCCGTAGTCTCAAGAGAATGAGAGCCGAGGCCATACAAATCGCTGCTATGGCCATTAGATTTATAGAAGATATTTGCAAGTAAAGGAGGACTCTAATGATAAAACCACTAGGCATTGAACGGATGCAGCAAGCCATCATCAACCATTCTGGATTACCAATGGGTGAAGCAATAGCCCAAGAAGCCCTAAGATATACACTGGAGCAGGTGATGGAGTTATTGGAGAAAGAATATCCCGCCATTACAACTTGGCAGTGTTGGCAAGAACTCGAGAAACTAGCAGAGGAGAAAGATAATGTCTAGTTTCGTATGTGAGCGTAAAGGGTGTGGTCGTGAGGCTGGTGTCAGCTACCGATGCGAGGTATGCAATCGGTCTGTTTGTGCCCTCTGCATTACAGAGAACGGCGACAAGCAGATATGCCGAGACTGTAAAGATACTAGCGAGGGAAGAGGAAAATATATGGTGAGAGGAGGAGAGAATGTTTGAAGCAAAATACAAAGCACTCAGTTTTAAGCAACCTTGGGCGTGGCTAATGTGCAAGGGATTCAAAGACATAGAGAATCGGAATTGGGTAACAAAGTTTCGAGGGCGGATTTATGTTCACGCTAGTAAATCAACATCTGATATGGATAAGGAAACACTAGCCTTTATGCTAAAGAGGTTATCGAATAGACAGGCATCCGAGCTTATGCTGACTTATAGTAAGCTAGATTTTGGAGCGATAATAGGCGAGTTGAACATTACCGGATGTATGGATTTGCATCCTAGCCCTTGGTTCTTTGGCAAGTATGGTTTTACTGTGAGTGAGCCAATCCTTTATGATGAGCCAATCCCTTGCAAGGGGCAGCTTAATTTCTTTACACCAGAGCTAACGAGGGGGTGAAACGTGAACCAGTCCCAGCGTGACCTAATGTATACTAGGAGGTAGAAATGGGAATAAAAGAGGACTTGGAACAGACTCTAGTGAATCTCATCAAAAGGGCGATGCGGGGCGATATGAGACACCAATACACTTATTCAGTGATGCTCACTAATAAGCCCGAGGCTGCCAGGGAAGTTGCTAGAGAAGCAAAGCGCCAACTTGAAGAAGATGGCGAGGCAATTACTTGGTGTCCCGATTTATTGGGGTAACCAAAATACTCTGAAATGTTATGAGGAGAACCAAATGACCAACCTTGAGGGACTGGAGATATGAATGAACTAACCCACATCAGCCTCTTCACCGGGATAGGGGGAATAGACCTGGCAGCGGAATGGGCTGGTTTTGAGACAGTCCTGATGGTTGAGAATAATCCCTACTGCCAGAAGGTATTAAAGAAGCAGTGGCCTGATGTACCGATACTGGAGGATATATACAATGTCAACAAAGAAACCATCCAAGAAGCTATGGCCAACGCCTTCGGTCGAGGGGAACAACAATCGAAAGGGGATATCCCCGAAGGCAGGGGATGGACTAGCAACGGCGGTGAAGATAGAAACACCGCAGCGGCAGCCAACTTCCCAATTACCCTTATTACCGGCGGATTCCCTTGCCAGCCTGTATCTCACGCCGGGAAGCGAAGAGGCAAGGAAGATGACCGCTGGCTCTGGCCTGAAATGCTTAGAGTCATATCAGAGGTCAGACCCACTTGGGTCGTTGCAGAGAATGTTACTGGGCTCCTCACGATGGGGTTCTACGATTGTCTATCTGACCTGGAAGGTGAGGGCTATGAAACACAGGCGTTTGTTATTCCAGCTTGCGGTGTCAACGCCCCACACCGGAGAGATAGAATCTTCATTGTGGCTCACGCCATCAACAGTAGCGATAGAGGGGGGAGAGGACAGAGTGGAGAAAAGGACAGCTTATCGGGCAAAAACGAACAGGCATTATACTCCGGGTTGTCTAGCAGAACAAGTGATGTGGCCAACACCGAGTTCCGAACCGAGAGGACCACACACCGGAAGGGAAGTAACAGAGGGAGGACAGACAGTCAGCAAGACAACAGGGACAGCTTGGGGAATGACCTTGGAAACAGCTGCATCTCAGGGGAAGAACAGTGGTCAGTTGAACCCGAACTGGGTCGAGTGGCTTATGGGATTCCCCATCGGGTGGACAGACTTAGAGCATTAGGTAATGCCGTAGTGCCACAGCAGATTTATCCGATACTAAAGGCGATTGCTGATATAGAGAGGAACTTATGACAGCCCTTGAAAGGTTAAGAATAGCAGGTGAATTATGTATGATACGGAAGAGGATGATGGAGTTGATGTTTGAAAGATTAGGGGAGCGATTGGAGAAGTGAATACACCCTTGTTCTGGTCCTTAAAGCCCGAAACCCAAGCAAGGCTTTTGCAGTGGCAATTTGATAATTATGGCGAGAAGCTGGGGATACCCACGCCGCCTATGACATCCAAGGGGGTGCGGTATCAATAGCTCCTCAAAACGATTGCGGGGTTATTAGTGTATGTCAAAAGGTCAGCGAGAGCTTTCTAAATGATAGGTAATGAGGCAGCAGGTTCTATTATGACCCAAAAAGACTGGTATTCCTATGAACAAGTATTCAAATAGTAGAGACTACAGAATTTGACAAATTACTTTTTCTGTGGTATCTGTTAGTTATGACTACTAGCTTACAGAAATCAAAATAGCCCTTGAATTCTTTTAGGAGGGATGACTGTTAAGCACTCTAATCATCGTATGCATCCTAAGAGCCTCGCTAATCTGGCTATCGGTAGAGCTAGACTTGTTGAGAAAAGACTAAATGGCGAACTTTCTAATCCCGAGGGCTCCAGTCTCACCTCGGCCCTGAAGCACGGCTTAAACAAGCCTTTTCAAGTGCCAGATGTAGATGCTCCAGTCAGAGACCATATTGTTTATAAAACGCTCAAAGGAGCGTATGACCTCGTACCGGTAGCATTCAAGGAGACTTGGGACAGGGCAGAGGGAAAGGTGGAGGGCGATGGCGTTCAGGTAAACTTCAATGAGATAAAGATACTGGTGGTTGAGGCATTACCGCCGGGGGAGGCGAAGGAATAAGATGCCACTGAGAGGACAGGCTAAGATAGAGTATCAAAGGGACTATATGCGGAAACGCAGGCAGGGTCTAACAGATATTGAGAAGGAGGCGTTAGACCCCATTCATAACCCTAGCCAATTCCTCAAACCTGACCCCAAGCCTGTTAGACCTCCTCCTAGCCCATTACCAAACTGTCCTGACGGGGGATTTAGACCCATTGATGCTGATGGTAATCCGATATATGAGGATTGAGGTATTGGAATGACACTCGCTACCGAAGAGCAACGCACCAAAGAAGTCAGCGTCAATATCAGGTGGGCGCACCCTGAGCAGAGGCGGTTCATTGACTCTGAGACGAAGCACAAGGTCATTAGAGCGGGTAGGCGGGGTGGTAAGACAGTTGGTATAGCTATCTTGGCTATCAAGGCGTTCCTTGCTGGCAAGCGTGTTCTCTATACTGCTCCGACTGCTGAACAGACGGATGCGTTCTGGTTTGAGATTAAGCAAGCGTTAATGCCTCTGGTTGATACTAGTGTTTATAAACTCAATGAGACTGAGCGATTTGTTGAGAAGGTTGGCACGAAGAACCGCATCAAAGCAAAAACAGCGTGGGCAGCTGATAGCCTTCGTGGTGACTACGGCGACCTTTTAATCTTTGACGAATACCAGCTAACCAATGAGGATGCTTGGGAAGTAGTTGGTATGCCGATGTTGCTTGATAATAATGGGGATGTGGTATTCATTTATACTCCACCGTCTCTCAGGTCGGCAGGGGTGAGCAAGGCGAGAGACCCACGACACGCTGCCAAACTGTTTAAGAAGGCACAGTCTGATACCTCTGGCAGGTGGGAGACCTTTCATTTCACCAGCTACGATAACCCCTTTATCAGCCGTGAGGCGTTAGGTGAACTGGCGATGGACATGTCCGCCAAGACGCTTCGGCAGGAGATATTGGCCGAGGATGATGAGCTTGAGTTATTCTTGCTGGTCTATCGGGCTTTCAATGAGGCAATATGTAAGATACCCCGCTTTGAGATACCGAAGAACTGGCTGGTGTTCACCGGGCACGATTTCGGGAGTGCTAACCCAGCAGCGTTATTCTTTGCCCAGGTTAAACTGCCTTTGCCACTAGGAGCACCAGCTTATATGAGGCTCAATGACCTAGTTTGTTTCGAGGAGTATTTGCCGGGAGGGAAGGGGGCTCCTCAGCATGTCAATGCATTCAGGGAGATATGTTCAAAATGGATACTAGATAATAAAGACTGGCATCCAGCTAGGAGTATCGGAGGCAATGTAACTACGGAAGACCAAACCAGGCAACTATATGGGATGCATGGGTGGCCTATCAGTCCGCCGACCATAACTAAGGTTAATGCCCAGATAGATAGGGTGGTTGGACTGATGGAGCTAAACAAGATATACTGCTTTGAGGACAACTATAATTGGCTGGGAGAGCTAATGACCTGCCTCTGGGAGCAAGACAACGATGGCAGGCCGACTAATAAGGTGAGGGACGAGTCCAAGTATCACCTATCGGCTTCTGCTCGGTATCTGTTAAGCGACTTCACCCCAGAGACAGTAGTATCAAACCAGGGTTATCGCACTACAACGCCACAGAGAGTGACCCCGGTGAGGTTAAGGAGGTAATATGACAATAAATTGGGTGAGATTTGGACTAGCCGCATTGTTACTCCTGTTAGTGTGGGATGACCCCTCTGGAGTTACTTATGAGATGGCCAGACTTTTTAAGCTATTGTATTTCTTGTTTTCTTTGTTGATGGTCGGATTAGCTTTTGGAGTAAAAGGGAGGTAGTATGTCTAGACCTGAAGGGTGGGTGAACGATTACACAATGGAGGAGGGGTATTTAGAGTTTGAAGCAGGGGCAGACGCCTACGAGGCTGCCTTGAAGAAGAGAGGCCATAGGGTTGATATTCGTGACTTTGGTGAAACTAATTGTTATTTCCCATTTCTTCTAACAATACCAGCCAAAGGTTATCTAGTCTTTATACCAGAGGAGGTAGAATGACAGCAGAAGAGAAGTTAAAGGAATTGTATAAAGCAGAGAAAGAATTTGACCCACGTACATATAAGTTGCAGTCAATAGATAAGGAGAAAGAAATTAACCCAATGATACACGTAACTCCTGCTGGTAAAGTGGGCCTATCCCCTGAAGACATAGACCTGATAGCCAACCTGGTAGTAGAGAGGTTAAAAAAGGAGGATAAATAAATGAAGGTTATTACTTTAATCTGTAAAGGACTTGATGCACTTGAGGACAAACTAACGCAAGAGGCTCTTGATGCAGAGAAGGAGATTAGGGGGGAAGAGGATGAGAAAACCAAAGAAGAACTGCACGAAAGGGTAGGTTATCTTCGTGGTATGAGGGATGCTTATGAGCTAGTTCGGTGTTCTCTGGAAGCAATTATATTTAAGCAGTAGAGCCATTTGAAGGAGGTAGAAAATGCCTGATGAAATAGATTATAAAGCATTAGCCACAACGAAGTTTGGGGAATGGGCGCCACTGTTCATAAGACAAGATGATGATGCTGATTTCTTTAACATGCTCAGTGCAACCTCGAAACTATTAGATGCTAATGATAAGGAGATACCTAATAGTGTTCATGTGCTTCTTAATGATATAGCTACCTTCACCTGGGAAGTGGAAACAGAACTTAACTCAGCTATAGAGCAGAGAGCGGTAACATCAAAAGATAAGAGGTTCGATACTGCCTATGTCGAAGGCTTTATTGAGGCAGGATTTAAGGAAGCCGATAAACTACTAGCACTTAAAGGGATGTTTCCTTTCGACCCATTTATTGACCAACAGACATTCAGGAGAGGAAGAGCAGCCTGTAAGTCCTTTTTCCATTTTGATAAAGGTGAGTTCATTGCCGATTTAATGCCGTGGGATACCAGATATGTTGTTCCGGAGAATGATAAAAAGGGGTTATATTACCTGGCCGGTAAGTTTTTCCGTTCTGAGAGCCAAATCCTTTCAGAGTATCCTGAGGCAGAGGGGCAGGTATCTTCCCGTATGAATAATGAGATACTTCAAATTTTAGCAAGGGATACGGGTCAAATATGGATAGGTGATAATAAAATTAAAGAAATACCCAATAAGCTAGGCTATGTCAATGCAGTATACCGCATAGTGCCAATGGGTTCAATGCTTCAGGATAAAAATACAATTCAGTATCAGGGTGAATCCGGGATATTCTTAATCCGTTCGTTATTTAAGGAACTTGAGCGGATAGCATCTGTTATTCAAAGTATTAGTCTTAAAGTAGTAGACCAAGCCCTTCAGATAGAAAAATCTTCAACAGATTCGGCTGGCAACGCAGCACCCGGGAAATCAGGTGATGAACTTACTACTCCAGCAGCAGTAAATGAAACTCCTGCAGGAAGTCGATATGAGCTTATGCCATTAGGTCAGCTTCAGGCAATATATGTACAATTATACCAGATGATTCAAGAAAGGATGCAGAGGGGTACAAGTCAAAGATTCAGGAATGTAGCAAATCCACCAACTGCTACTCAGATTATGATGGAAGCCCAAGAGCAAGGTAATGTTGTTTTTCCGAGATTAGACACAAGAGGGCTTTTGAAGAAAGACTTATCCTACATGTTCATTAAGCAGACTATTGATGCTTGCGAGAAGGCAAAGGTAAAGACAGTTAAACTTAATGGTGAGGACTGGGAAGTATCAAAGCTCAAAGGTGATTATACTATTGAGTTTAAGTATCACTTCCAAGACCCTAGAATGGATGCGGCACGTCAAACACTGGCAGCTTCTCAACAAGGACAAAGGCCAGAAGCATGGATACTCCGTAATACCTTAATGAGTGAAGACCCCGATGAAGAGGAGAGGCAATTAGCGATAGAGAAAGCACGGAGGGAGAACCCATTAGCATCAATGGATTGGGAGATTACTAAATTACTAGAAGCTGCGGATGAAGGCGACCCTTATGCGGAAGATGCTGCAATGGCATTAGCAATGGTATGGATTCCTGCTGCCAAACAGGCAATGCAAGGGTTACTGACACCCAATATACCGGAGGAACTAAAGCCAGGCCAACCTATGATGGATTTACTACCACAGAATACTCAGACAGGGGGGACACAGCAGAATGTCTAATAAGGAAGAACTATTCTGGGATTGGTTAGTAGAAGAGTCCACCAGCAGTGTAGAAATGTGCAAGGTGAGAGGACATTGTTGGCATCAAGGAACAGCATGGGATAGTGAGTGGTGCTGTAAATGTGGTCAGTACAAATCACAACCGGGAGTGGTTTATGTCTAAGCAAGAAGAGATAAGGGAAGTAATAGATGACTACACTGATGACAGGTGCTTGTATCCAGATAGGAGTTGTGAGTCCCGAAGTGATGTTGGTTACTGCTCTGACGGTGAAGGGGCATATAGGTGTTTGATGGAGCGATTGAACTCAAAGGGGGTAATGATAAAGGTGGAGAGGGAGACAATGGCGTCGATATGCGGATACTGTGAATTCCTTGACCATTGTAAAGAAGAACATCCCGAATGTAATGAATTCAAGCTTGAAGCTGGCTATGGAGCAGTAGAAAGTTTAATTGAAGATTGACCTTTCCTTTGTTATATGTTATAATGTCTTTGATGGAGATATTATAATGGGGACAAAGGTTTGTAAGCGATGTAGTATAGAGAAACCAATTGCGGAGTTTAGCCATAATAAAACAAGGCGAGACGGGTTACAGGATTATTGCAAGGTCTGTAATGGCATAATAAACAAACTGTGGTTGAATCAACATCGGGAGCAATATAAGCAGACTCAAGCAAATTGGTATAAACAGAATAGGAACAGGTTAAGGATAAAAGCAGCAGATTATGCCAAAACACCAACAGAAAGGTATAGGCAGATTAAGAGGCGAGCTAAGATTAGAAATGTTGGATTGTCAATAACTAAGGAGGGTTTTATTGGTTGGTTTAATTCACAAGGAGATGTTTGTCATTATTGTGGGAGCCGGCTAACAGGATACGAGAATGGGTCTCTACAAGGTTTGACTGTGGATAGAAAGAATAATGCCAAACCATACGAACCAGGCAATCTAGTTCTAGCTTGTATGAGATGTAATATAATGAAAGGTTCTTGGCTTACAGAGGAGCAAATGATTGACGCTGCTCAGAGATATTTTGTAGAGCCATTGATAGAGGGATAAATGGACAGGGTTGATAAGATACTAATAATATTCTTTCTATTGATTGCATTAGGACTGGTGTTATTAGAAAGCTAACATAGTGTGCTAAAGGAGGCATAAAATGGCGCATAAAACAGGCAAGAAACCTTATCCGGCCACGAAAGGACATCCCAAGAAGAAATAAAAGGAGGTCAGTGATGGCAGATAGACTATTTACTGTAAAGAAATGGCAACAAATAAAGAGAGATATTTTCGATGATTTTTTTACCCAGAATGATATGAGCAGAGATGTGCAAGAACTTATGAAGGCACAACTGCTTGGGGAACCGGAAGTCCCGGAGGGGTCTCACCGGATGGAAAATGGAGAAATTATGCTTGATTCAGAGATGCCAGGATTTGAAGGAGGTAAATAATGCATTTTGAGATTACAAAAATAGAGGGCACGATAGTTAGAGATGATAAGGGCAATTTATATATATTGCTTGAACTATTACCTGATGTGAAACCGTTGCAACCCATATTGGCCTGCCATATTGGATGTAAGATAAAGTTGGAATTAACAAAGGCTTCATAACAATTTCAATTAGAGGTTAATATGGTAACAGAGGTACTAAAAGAGCAAATATTGGGTCGCTTTTGTGATTTATATGAAGGCAGAGAACAAGAGATAGGATGCCAGCCATTAGTATATGGAGACTTACTTTTCATAGCACAAGGGACAAATACTTCAGTTGAGGAAGTGGCTCTTGTATTATTCGAGGAGTTAATAGCTGAATGACAACGCAGAGATTTAAGATACCCACATTTGAAGAGTTACTAAAGAAGGTTAAGCAACCGAAATTACCACCGGTAAGTGATACTACGACCCAAGAGATTGAAGGATTCACACCTCCTGCTGGCTTTCAACTCAGGCAGAATGGGGAGGGTATTGAATTATTAACTCCAAGAGGTTTAACCTTTAGAAACCTCAAAATAGTGAATGGGAAGATAGTAGACTTCCAGGCGTTTCGTGGTGATAAGCCAGTCAGATTACCACCGCTTAAACCCGAACCATTCCCTGCTTCTGAAAGGGTAACGGAGGTTCAGCCCTTTGGAGAACTACCGCCTGGGTTTAAGGAGCCTGTAGGGGAATTGAGAACTTTAAAGGCTGAGGAAGCTATCTTACGAAGACGTTTCACAGAAGAGGCTATCGCTAGGATGTCAGGGGAAGAGAAGATAAAAGAGGCTGCGGGTGTTCTGCGCATTGAGGCACCAGAAAGAGAGGTTCCTCTGTCAAGGTTGCCTTTTACGAAACCCGAAGAAGCAATACCAACCGCAGAGTTACCACCTGCTAAAGAAGGTATTGGCTTCGTGCTCGACATTATCTCAGGACGTAGGACACAAGAAAACCCAGAAGGGCTTAGTTTTGTAGATTACGCTCGTCAATTCCCTGCTGCCGAGGCTGCTATTGTAGGTCTACCTATGGCGGCTACTTTAGGCGTAGCTGGTTATGCGGGTTATCAGGCATATGCTCCTAGACTGGCAAGACTATTCGATAATCGTTTTCAAGTATCAGCAAAAATTGCAGTAAGGCAATATGCTAAAGCAAGTGGGACAGAACTTACCAGAGCACAGATAAACGCACTTATAAATCAGTATATGGCAAATGCGAAAAAGGCTCTTATGGATGAGTTAATTAAGGTAAGAGGAGCTAATATTCCTATTAAAACAGCAGTCAGGGCTATAGAAGATATGGCTAAAAAGATTTCCCCAGATATGATTGGTAGGGATATTATCACCGCACTAAAGTCATCGCCTTTTCCTGCTGAGGCCGGTAATCAAGCTGCCCAGTCTGCTGCCCAAAGAACTAGCAATGCTTTTTCAGCTGCAATCTCAGCATTAGTTCCCAGGGGCACAGCAACAGGACAAGTCTTTGGTGGTATAGGAAGGCCGGCACAGGTTATCAAGGTATTGCCGTCACCACAGGATACACAGGTATTGACTACTGCTCAGGCTCTAGGTAAAAAGATAGGGCTTGATGTCGAGGCTATCGGTGGTATTGCTCCTGGGGAATACTGGGTATCTATTTCTGCCAACAAAAACATCGGTGATGAGTTTATGAAGTGGGAGAGTAGTGTAAGCAAAACCAATCAGGATTTACAGCAGTTGGCAAAAGACCTTGATGGGAGATTGGTCAATACTATGGGAGGGCAATTAAACCCACAGCGAGGTGGATTTCTCCCCTTCAAGAACATAGAGGATGCCGAGAAGTTTCTTGAGACTGGTGATACATCTTTAATTGCCGAGACGATAACACAGAGGGGTGTTCCCTGGACACCCGAGCAGTTAGCACAGGCGAGGGAATCATTAGCAGGATTGCCAGAGGCTGGCGTTGTGACACCTGAACCTCCCGCACCTCCACGACCAGCTAGACCAGCACCAAGACCTACCAGGGGTTTAACTGAAGCACAAACTGAGACTAGATTAGCAGCGATTGACGCAAAGCTGACACCGGAAGAAAGAAGAGATTTCCAAATAACAGTTAAGCCAGCAGAACCAACTGTTGAACCCACTCCTCCTCTAACTGAAGCCCTCATCACTGATGCTGAGAGAATAGTAACCCAAGCTGAGACAGCACAGCCCAATAATCCTACCGTGCTGGAAATGAGGCGACTGGTTGACGAGGCTAAAATACAAACAGGTGATGAACAGAGGCAGACCCTTATCAAAATAGAGGCTCTTGAAGATGAAGTTAAGGGGATTGCTGGGATTGAACCTGAAGTCTCTGGGGAAGTGATAATCCCGAAACTTATATCTGACCCTAGTGGTACTGTGGCTCAGGCTAGACCAACATCTGACTTCTTTCCAGAGATAAAGCCCACAACTAAGTTACCTAAAGGAACCATACTGAGAGTTACTATAAAACCATTTAATGTAAGTACTGGTGTTGGGGAAAGGCAGCAATCATTTTGGGCGACGGTGCATTCAAGGGATGAAAGGCAAAATATATATCTCAGGATAGATAAAGAAGGTACTCCGATAGGTAAGGAAACGGCAGAGGGCACTGAACTTGCTGGAGAATTAGTTTTCCACGGTGCGATTATTAAAGAAGAATTGGCGAGACAAAATGTATTATTAGGCGAATTGCAAGTAGTGAAAATTAAACCCCAATCCCCAGTAACCCCCATAGTCCACAAGGGAACAGAGCCAGAGGGTATTGAGATAGGTAATGCTCTTGGTGTGAAGTTTGAGGGTGTTCAAGAAGGTGGGGGGGATATACCTTCCACGATGATGTTCACCAATGTTAGGCAAACAGGTAGCACCTTCACAGCCAATACACTGGAGGAAGCTAGAACCAAGCTAGCTGATATGAGGGCTAAGTTTGCTGAGGCTGAAGTTACTCCCAAGCCTACCCCAGAAGCCAAAATAAGCCCTGTTAAAAAGGAAGTAGCACCCAAACTAGCCGAGCAGGTTGAGGCTAAACTAACTGAACCTCCCAAAGAGCCACCTGCTGTCCCTCCTGTGAAAAAAGAGCCTCTACCGGAGGGCGCACCGAGAACGCTTACCGACCTTAATAGAGAAGCTAAGGGAATGAGGGCTTTGAGTCCAGAGGAACGAGCCGGTGTAATGGATATGGCAAAGCCAATTGAAGAGGGTGAACTTATCTATAAAGTGAAGCCATTTAGTGAACATGGTGACAATCTCTTGCAACCTGATAAGCCGATTAACAAGGTGTTAAGGTCAGTTCCTGGCGTTAAGCAAGCTACTGAAATACTGTATCCTGCCCAGATGGAGAGAGATAACCCTATTGCCTTAATCGGAATCAAGAAGCGTATCTTTGAAGAGATAGAAACAGGCAGGGCGAGATTAGCATCTCTAAAATGGTGGTACAACGCTAAAAAGGAATTTGATTTTAAGAAAGTCAAGGGGAAGTGGAGAGCTACAAATGTTGCTTTATCCCCAAAGGCTGAACCTACGAAGGCTTATCACGCCACAATCCACGATTTAGTAGAGCATCCTGAGAATTATAATCTTACTCCTGCCCAGGAAAAGATATTGAAGGTTGCTCAGGATATGCAGAACCAGATACTTAGGGATGCTCAGAGACTTAAAGTAGATGCCGTTGAATTGTCTGGTGATTACTGGAGGCGGATTGTAACTAAAGCCCCAAAGAATGCCTTATTTGATGGTAAGGTAAAAAGTCGGATTACTCAAAAGAAGGGGTACACCAGACAGAGAGCCTTTGACTTTGTAGATGATGGGGCAGTGCTTGGCTTTGAGTATGAGACCCACCCTCTCAGGTCTCTACAAAATAGGTTGGAAGCGGGTATCCGAACAATATCGGACCAGAGTGCCAGGCAGGAAATCGCTAAATTGCCGGGCATAGCAAAGCCACTAGAGAGGTTAGAAAGCCGATACCCTCAAACATTAGAGGGAGTTAAGGAAGCTAGGGCAGCGAGAGATATTGCCAAACAAACATTTATCAGGGCAAAGACTATTGAAAACGAAACCGCTTTGAGGCAGGCGGAAGCCGACTATGTTAACTCCATGAGGGAGTTGTATTTTAAAAAGATAGAGGCTGGCCAACCAAATATCGGGGAGTTAAAACTTCCTAACGGGCGTATCGCTCCAATAGAACTAGCAGAAGAAATAAGCAAATGGATAGAACTACCAGAAATAAGAACAGCCCGGGGGTCTATCACCAATCCGATTTTGGGAATTACCCAGATGCTCAGGACTACTCTGACGAATGTTGACCTTGCAGCTGGTTTCATTCAGGGGCAGGCTCTGTTTTATAGGAATAATCCTGCTTGGTGGGTTAGTCAAGGGAATGCCATCTTGAGTATCGCTGATGACAGAATGGCTTATGTTGAAAAGAACTTTGATATGATGGATGAGGGGATGAGAGTAGGAGCTATTTCAGTCCCTACTGAGTTTATGTTCACCTCACAAGGGATAGCCAGTATTCCTACCAGAGTGCCGGTTGTCGGGTCGGCGATGAAAGCGTTTAACCGAGCCTTTGAATGGTTTATTGTTGTTGGGCAGACTGAGCTGTATAAGGCTGCGAGAAGTGGCGTTATACAAAGAGCGACTAAGGGGAAACAAGGGGAGAAACTGGAGCGACAGGCTATTGAAGCTTTAACCAGTCTCGGTTCGTCTATCCGTAAAGAGATGGGAACAGAATCCTATGCTATTCTAGGAGTGAGACCAACACAGCATACTGTCGAACAACTAACTTTCTTTGCCGCCAGGTTTTTCAGGGCTTTGGTGGGTATTCAGGCTCAAACTTTCACTGGCGGTGAAGGTGGCAGAGAAGCACGAAGAGCAATGGGTTCACTTATTGCTGGGGGGTTAGCACTTCTCATTGCTGCGTCTTGGGCTACTGAGAAAAAACTACCTAATATGACCGACCCATTTGCTCCTGGCTGGATGATGTTTAGGATAGGCGGAACTTATTTCTCCACCTTTGGCCCCTTTTATCCGTATTTTAGGGCACAAGCAAGGGCGAGTGTGCGATTGGCGCAAGGTTTACCTGCTGAAGCTGCTCAGGTAATTACCTGGTTCTTGCAAAGCAAACAGGGGCTACTATTCAGGGGGATAGATATGGCCAGGCAATTCAGTTCGTATGGTTCTTATCGGACTTTCGAAGGGAAGCGAATACCTTATACACCTCTAGGGATTGCGGAAGCAGTATTAGGTGAAATGGCCGTCCCTATTAGTATCCAGGAAGCAACGACCGCAATCCCGGAAGGTAGGTATGAATCTGCGGTGGCTGAAATAGTAGGGTTAGTTGGTAGAAAAGTAAGGGAAAGACCAAGTACGGAGGCACTATCCAAACTTGGGCAAGTTGATACTGAAAGGCAAGCTGATGCTGTGGAAGCAGCCATAAAAGCTGGGGCATCAAAGACTAAACTTAAAGAAATAAATGCTAAGGATTGGACATACGATATTCAATCCGCTATAAGGGATATTAGGGCTGGCACGAAATATCGATTAGAACAGGATATTGCCAAACTAGAGCCTATCGTTGGAGCTTACTGGGATTTTGCTGAACAGAAAGACGAATACGAAATCCTAAGCACAAAAGAAAAAGAGCAATATGTAAAAGACAATAACGATTTCTTGGTAAGTCGGCTATTATATGGAGATGATGGTCTACTTACTATACCAGACCTGAAAACGGCTAATGCGGTAGTAGCCCAGGCAGAGAAATTTAACATCCCCCTTGATATGATACCGGCATTTCAACTAACAGATTCAGATAAGGAACGAATCCCACAAGACCGTGAACTGTGGGAACCATACTTTACCTATTATGATTTGCCCGGGACTTCATATCTCAATATGACAGAAGGACAGGTAGAAGCTGGTAAACTCCCTGATAAGTACAGAGACGAATGGGTATTTTACAATAAGCTAAAGACGGACACCGCGAAAGCTCTTTACAGAAAATCCCATAGAACAGCAGCCTATTCACAGTGGAGAGAGGACTTTAGAAGGGCTAATCTTGAGTTTAATAAATGGCTTATAGACCAGGAGTATAACAAGCCATTACCTAAGAAAACTATTACTAGGCCAAGAAGGTCTAGTTTGCCAAAGTTAAAAGGTGGGTTTTAGGGAGGTTAGAAATGGAGAAAAAGATAGATATAAATGTAAGCAAAGGGATCAAAGTAGCTGGGCATACTTACAAGGTAAAGTCTGGTGGGCAAATAAATACTAGGCTGAAAGAGGGTGAGTATTATGGAAGGTGCTATCAGTCTGAAAGGGAAATTCTGCTTGATGATAGTTTTTCCAAAGAACAAGTAAGCAATAGTTTCATTCATGAGGTAGTTCATGCTATAGACAGTGCGTTTGTTATACGATTAAATGAATCTCAAGTAAAGCGCTTGTCAAATGGTTTACATCAGGTTTTAAGTGATTTGGGGTTATCTTTTATAGTTACTCGTTAATAAGAGGGAGAGAGAAATGCCAGCAGAGTTTGATAAATGTGTAGCCGACGGGGGCCGTGTCAGAACCATAACCCTAAAAGGTGGGCGATTTATGAAGATTTGCTACGATAAAGCTGGAAAGTCTCATGCCGGTGAAGTGAAAGAGGCTAAAGGTAAGTAGGGGTTTAACTATAAACACTGATACATTGTTAAAAATCAGACAAGAGTGCGAGAAGATAGAGCAAGACCCTGGATTTGGGAAGGTCCTTATCTCTATTGAAAACGGCTATGTTAAGGTTATTCAGCCTACTCCTACTATTAAACTTGACAAGCAAAGTAAAAAGGTATAGGTTATATTTAGTACATTAACGTATCTTGCTGGTGGCGGAATAGGTAGACGCTTACTGTCGTAAGATTCCCAGCTGACTGCTGGGCATAATGTCAGCGATTGTGGCACCTAATTGCAAGGGTTAAGTCTTAAAGTTAAAGACCACAGCACTCTAGGGTGCAAATCCCTAGCCGGCAAGATATAAAATTGAATATTACTTAACCCTAGAAGGAAAACTTAGAAGGGTTGGATGAAAGTCCAGCCCTTTTTTGTTGGGTAAAAATAAATAGGAGGTAAACAATGACAACCACGAGCGTAACTGAACGTGAAGCAGGCACTATAACAGAGGCAGAAGAGCAGGCGAAAGTCGCCTCTGCTGCGAAAGTTAAAACCCCTGTGAACGAGAAGGTATCCTCAGAGACTCCCACGACTTACACCGAGAAGGAATTGAAGGATGCGGTTAAGGCTGCTGAAGGAAGGGCATTAAAAGCTGATGAATACAAACAGCAAGCCGAAACCTACAAGTCCCAGGCAGAGCAGGCCGTTAAAGAGGCTAAGGAAGCTACCGATACCCTTGAGGAAACCAGGCAACACATCTCTAACCTTGAAAGCGATATTGAGGCATTAGATGAAGGTGAGGCTGACCCTAATAAACTCAGTAGGCTAAGGAAGGAACTGAGAGAAGCTAAGGGTAACGTCAGGCAGGAAGTTAAAGACGAAAAGGATGCTAACGCTGAGGAAAAGAAACTCCTCAGAGAAGAGAGGGAGGCTAATGCTGAACTTGTAGCTGAAGCACAGACTTTTAAGTTTGATGGGGAAGTGGCAAAGATTGTGGACGAATATGAGGGGGATGTGACCGCTAACTTTACCAAACTCAAGGAAGCCTGTGAGAAGGCGAGCATCAAGACCAAAGAAGGCGCTGAAGCCATAGCTGAAACCTTTATGACAAAGAAGGTTGATGAGCCTGACGTGCTGGATGATTCCAGTGTGACGAGGGGGGGAAGTGAAGATTTGAACGCGTTATCATCTAAAGAACTAAGAGGTCAAGCATATAAACCGAAGAAAAGATAAAACGAGGAGGACATTATGGCAGGGACTATAACCCTAGTTGAATTTGAAAAAATAAGTAAAGACCCATTAGTTAAATCGGTGGCTAGAACCCTTTGGGAAGAAAGTACACCGATGAAGTATGTCCCGTGGGAGAATATCGGATCTCTTTTCAAGAAAATGCTCCGTATCCAGACACTCCCAAGTGTGGGCAGACGTAAGTTAAACGCAGCGTGGGCGTCTGCAAGTGGAACAACTGAGCCTGTCACTGAAGGTATTTCCCTTGTTGGTGGGAACATTGACATAGATAAGGAAATGGTAGAGGGAAACCAGACAATAGAAGATGTCAGGGTAATTCAAACGTACATGAAAACTAAGGCAATGGCGTATGAATTTAACGATACCTTCATTAACGGCTCGCAACTTGCCGATGAGGATGACGTCGACGGTCTGAAAGCCAGGTGTAACAGGACTGAAATGACCGCGCAGAAAATCTTGTCGGCTACCAGTACGAACGCCATTGACGACACCCAGGCACACGCCCTGACCTTCCTTAAGGAGATGGACAAACTCACCTATGCTATTGATGGGCATAACCCGACCTTCCTGGTTACAAATTCGATGGGTCTTCGTAACATCAACTCAGCCCTTAGAATTTCTGACCAATTAAATAAGTCCAAAGACCAGTTCGGGCATCTCGTTACTATGTGGGGAGAGGGTATGCCTATCTATGACATTGGCGTTATAGCTGACCAGTCTACTCTGGTCATGCCGGACGAATCTATTGCAGGTATTGCCGGTAGTGGTTACTTCTCCGTATACGCAGTAAAGGTTGGGGAAGGGACTGACTTCTGGGGTATCCAGAAACACGCTCTTGAAGTCATAGATGCAGGACTCCTGGAAGACCAGGTTACATACAGGACAAATGTCAACTGGCCTGTAGGTTTCGCCCTGATAAACAAAAGGTCGATTGCACGTCTTTACGGGGTTGCATGGGCCTAAAGTCAAATAAACAAGGAGAAGAAAAATGAGTGTAAAGGATGACCTGTTGAAACTCAAGATAGCTGCAGCCGCGGTTACGGCAACTGATGCTGGCTGGACAACTAAGACCAGGGATACCACAACCGGGAAGGTAGTGGTACAGATAGATAAATGTCCTCTTGGGGGAATCCCGATTGAGGTAATCGCTGCTGCCGATACTGGAACATCCAATGACAAGACAATGATAGTCACCATTGAAGCATCAGACGAACTAGCTACGGAATGGCTTGTTGTTGCCACATTCCCAACCATTCTCTTTTCTGGCACGGCAGCCCTTCGTTTTGTGAGAAACATTGCTACACAGCTAAAGTACCTTCGTTCCGTCATCACTGTTGCCGGTAGCAATGGAACTATCAGCCGTATATTTGAAATCCATGTAGGGGTTGGGTTGGTTGA
>SDBU01003539.1_pt1 | contig 19792 bp, 46 predicted proteins | sample 2277071 | NCBI WGS metagenome assembly SDBU01 (sample SAMN10397929, study PRJNA504765) | marine sediment metagenome | isolation source: marine sediment core GS08_GC12, 126 cmbsf | place: Arctic Ocean: Gakkel Ridge, Loki's castle | collected 2008 | reverse complement strand
CAGTTGTAACAGGAGATTTAGATGTGGATGGGACAATAATTAATACAGATTTTACAACGCTAACAGATAATTCTATGGCTGATGCTCTTCACAGACACTCAGAGTTGAGTGCAAGTGATGGAACTCCAGACCAAGCAGTTTTTGTTGATACAACAGGCAATGTTGGCATAGGGACAACTACACCAGACGTGAGATTAACAGTTCAAGGTGAAACCAATCTAAGCGGAAATATAACAACAATTGGCAATTACACAATCACTGACGTAGGCACGATTATCTGGTCTAATGGCACAGTTGAAGTTCAGCTTTGGGACCTTGTTACAGAGCAATGTAATTTCGCCGGCCCTACTGATGTTCAGCCTATTCCTTTACCAGGACAATATTGTTTTATTGATAGAATATTAACAAGTGGAACTGCTGGAATACAGCACGCTCATAATGGCAGTATAACCGGTCTGTCTGTTAATGTTCAGAGTATAGTTGGTCTTGGTATATTTACTTGTAGATTTGAGGTTTACAATAATGGAGTTGCCACAGGTCTTTTTGTTGATACATCAGGTTTTGGCCCTTTTGCTGGTAATACTGTTCAGGATGAACGGCTTGATATATACAATGAAAATGATATACTATCTGTTGTTGTTACCGATGTTAGCATTCCTTTAGATATTTGTAATCAAATTATAGATGCTATAGCGTATGTGGAGGTTCGTTTCCATGAGATTTAAGGTACGTTAGCCAAATTTAAGATAGGAGACATAAAGATTGATTGGGAAGGAATGCAAGAAAAAGAATTTGATAGAGATGATAATAAATGGAAGTGAGAAATATGAAAAACAACACGAAGAGAGCAACTTTGATGGTTTTATTAGGCATATTAATCATGTTTACCCTAGCCTATACAACTTCGATTCAAGCGATAAAATACGATCATGTGTGTCAGGATACTTTCCTTCATAGGACATATAATGCTAACATAACAGTAGATGGTAATTTAGAGGAACTTGAACTTGCGAGAGATCCTATAAACTGCACATACGGATGTACTAACCTAACATTTCCTGCAACATGCAGAACATCAATCAATACAGATGCGTTCTTAGGACCTTTCATGCCGATGGCTATATTCATACTATTCGAGATAATAGCTTTTGTATTCTTCATTATAGGATCTGTATTCAGATCACCGGATAATGAATCATACATAGTTATGCCGATAGGTTCAATGATATTATTCTTCATCCTTGCGATATCAGCGATAAGCATAGATGGAATGTTCAATCCAACAATGATGTGGCTCAATATGGGCTTCGGTTTATTGTCCATGGCGTATGTGTTCTATCTGTATTTCGTTGGATCATTTAGACAGGCCATAAAGGCTAGTAGTGAAGAAGAAATATGAAAAACCAAAAAGAACAGAAGAAAAAAGGATTCATTAGAAGGATGAAGAGTAAATTAAATAGAAAAAGGAGGTGATGTAAATGACGGTAAAAAGAGTAAGAGCAAGAAACGCAGTATCTGCAAGAAAAAAGGCAGGCGGGAAAAGAATAACAGTTACTAAAGTAAACATGATAAAAGGAACAACAAGAAAAGGCCAGAAGTCTTTCTCCGTAACAACAAAGAAAAAGAAGTAGGTTTTAAATATAAGTTTATCAATATTTAATCAGTTTGTGATTAAATGGCTAAAACAATGTCTGAAACAAAAGGAAAATCAATTATAGTCGGTTTTACGCCTACGTTTAAAGAACGTGTGATTAGTGCAGCTAAACATGCAGGTATTACACCAACTGAATTTGTCAGGAACGCTGTTATAGAAAAGATGGAGAGACTTAATGGAAAAAGAAAACCTTGAAGCCGCCAAGAATGATATGATAAACGAGGAGCTTAAGCAGGAGATGGCTTCACATGGACGTCAGGAAATAGAGGATGAAGCCACTGCCGTTGAAAGATCAATGAAGTTCCTGGTAGATGATAAAAGCATTCCGGAGCATATAAAAAGACTCCTATGGGCAACGTCTGACAAAGAGATGGTTTTAAGTAATTTTTCTGACAAGGACATGAATCATGTGCGCAACATGCAGAAGGTATTGGAATTAGCTCATATTTGCACACTGCCTCCAAACACATACACCTTTTCTGATGACTTAGATATGATAAACATGGACCTAAAGGTTTTCACTAAGGTTAACAGGTCCCACGGCGGTTTTGAGCGCCAGCAGCTAACAACACACACAAAGATAATGAATATAAAGGCTGACGTAGCTGGAAGGAAGAAAAGGAGAACCCTTGGCGGAATAGGAAGACTGTTCGGACGCGGTGGCGGAGAACAGCAACAGATGTGATATTATGTTAGATTTCATATGGCTTATAATAATATTTGATACAACTTACGATTGCCGTTATCTTATGGGTAATTTTTGAAAAGGTATTAAGATGGGCTTTCAAAAACACAGAATACAGAGTAAGCGTACAAAAAAAGAAAAGATGATTAAATGGTTAGAAAGAAGAAGCCTGAGATTGAAGATGTTAATTTTTATGCTAAGATAGTATTCATGTTATTTGGTATTGTATACTATATTATTGGTACTTTAATATGTTATGAGGGAGCAGTTATTAAGGATAAACTTATTGTTATTGTAGGATTTGAAGCTGTTATAGTTGGAATGATTTTCTTTACAATGGCTCTTTTCATATCAGTGGTTAAAAGAGATAATACTATGAGTATTGTTGATGCTATTAAGATAAAATTAGGATGTGATTAAATGATATTAGAATGGTTAGTATTGCCCCCAACTGTCGCTATGCTTGTATTAGTTATATCGCTTGTGGTATTCTTGCTTATTTTACTTATCAAAACACCGGCAATGACATTCTTTAAGGCTTTCATGACAGGTAAGCTGGTCGCTTTATTCTACAGAAGAGACAGAAGGATACAATTTCAGACAGTTAGTTTAGACACATCCTGCATAGACCATAAAACATATGGTGTGTTTAATGTTGTTGATAACAGCGTCTATAATGACTCCAAGTCTGGAGCAGCGATAGTGACAATCTCTACAGACTTCGGGGCGGCTTTGTCTCCTGAAATGGCTCTCGCAATGCGAAAGCTTAAAAGTATGGGAATAAAGAACGCGCAGGAAGCTGAGCAGATTGAAAAAAGATATTACAACTGCCCTGAATGCAAAGCTGACAGAGTAATAGAGTTCGAGCCTGTAAGAGATAATGAAACGAATGAGATACTTAGTTATCATCCGTACTGTCCAGACCATAAGGAAGCAAAGCTTACAAAAGCTTCATTGACTGTCGATATTGATGAAGAAAGAAAGAAGACGGTGACATGGGAACATATTAAGGATTATCTTCTCAGCCAAGCGAACCCTGTAATGCTTAAGGCAATGAAGGAAAGGCAGCTTGACAGCGAGAGGCAGGATCTCAGAAGCATGATAGGCGGTCAGGCAAAGCTTGTTGGTGTTGGTATGGCTGTATTCCTTGCGTGCCTTGGTATTGTGATATTCTACATGTACACGAATGGGCAGGCATCGTCAGATATTGTCGGCCAGTGCCAGGCATTGTGGAGTACATGGGCTGCAACTGGTGGTATCCCCGTATAAAACGCTACGCTTGCGTGCTACAGGCAGATGGGACAAGGACACGCCCCCATATAGCACATTAAATAATAGCGTTTGCGAAAGGGAATCCCTAAACAGCTCTTGCAACATTCTCCCATGATGACATCTGTTGCAAGTATATCGGTCATGCTGGGGGAGTATAGTTCACTTTCTCACAGCCATGTAGACGATAAATAAAAAGCATATTATTATCGTCCCGGCGTATACCATGAACGTTAGACTTTGTGACATCATTTTCTATAACCTCTCAATTCTCTTATACATAATTGAACCGATAGCCATTACACAAATACCCATACCGAACCATCCGATTGATAATCGAACAACACCTTGCTGTTGCATTGTGTATCCACTACTTATTAATTCAGATCCTTGTATAGAATCAACTCTTTCACCGGTAAAATGGTCTGAACCTGATTCTGTGAATGATACCCCATATTTATCGCCAATATTATTCAATACTATTAAATTGAAACCCCTATCAATATTATGGTAACCGTTAGCGTATGTTGTGCTTCCCAAAAATATATTGATTGATGATATTATCAATATAAGCACTAATGTACACATATCTAACGTAGCTTCAATTTTACGCTTAGTTTTCTTCTTCATCTAATCCTCCGCATCCTTTCTAGCACCTTCAAAAATCTTAATCGATACCAAAAAACCTAATATTCCAACGGTAAAAGCTTCATACACTGTTGGTGTAACCACTGAGAGTGAACCTGCTGCGAATAAAAATACGAATACTCCTACCATGCCAATAAACAAATTTATTAAACCCTCTTCCATCCTATCTCACCTCTCCTTTACTTCTTTCCCACCTACTTCACACAGAAAGCTGTCGTTCTCCTAGTCTGCGTAAGCTCTGTATGGGCTTAGTTGTTAACTATGTTCCCCCCAGTAAGTCGAGCTTCTCCTTATGATAAGCTATCATCATTTCTCTATAGTTTTTAGTCTCATGGTGTAGCCCAACTAGTTCATTTATCAATGAAGAGAAGTTTCCTTTCTTTTCAAGTCCCCTAGAAACTAAGGTTTCATTTAAAAATATCACACTCTGTGGTGATAAACTAATTCTTACCTTAGTAACTTTCTCTAAACCTTTCTTAACTCGTCTTCCGACGTTCCTATTTTTTATAGATATAACCATATGACAGTTTCTACATACAACATCGCACTTGTCAAGCTCTTTCTTTAACTCTTCCCATGGTATGCTTGTTCCTAACACGCTAGATATTACAAAACTTTTTCTATTAGGATCCCTATGATGGAATTCGTAACAGATTGGATTAAAGGTGTCTGACTTACATTCAGAGCAGACTTTACCGCCTAGATATTTGAAACACCTCTCTTTCATTTTCTCTCTTTTATTCAATTTCATGATAACAACTCAAGTTTTTCTTTATGTTTCGCCATTTCTATCTCTTTATATCGAACAACTTTTTTATGATCTCTAATAATCTCTTTTATTATTTTTGAATAATTACCTGAGATTGACCAATTACGTTCATCGAGTATTTTCAATATATAATCATCCGTTTCCTGGTCCAGAGATATGTTTCTGGCAATTCTTTTATCAACATCCTTCTTTATCGGTCTTCCAGGACTTCTTTTCATCATATTAAGTATTTGTAGCACAGATATATAAAGATTACATATTAGAATAACTCACTTTTCAATCACTGAGTTTAAATCTAACATATATTAACAATATAACCTCCAAGTTAAAGGGATACATGAACTTTTTAATTTGTTTTTGTGACATCAATTTGATATTTTTGTAGCAGAGACTATGTTTCGATATTAATTTTGAGAGTTTAAGCGCGCTTAGGTGATTTTTAGGGTTGTTTGTTTGTCTTTGAAAGCACAGTTGAAAACATGAAGACCGAGTTTTTGGTGGACACAGTTTCTCAATATGTTGGTTTTTTCTATTCCCTTGTATTTTTTTAAATCAAAACCTTTCAACTTTTGTTTTTCTTCCAATGTTCCCCAACGTGTTATTCCCTTCCCTTCCTCTTTTTTATTACTTATAATGAAATTTGACCAAAATCTGTGCCTGCCGCATACCTGTGGTTTAATTAAAGGTTTATAATATGGTTCTACATTTTCAATTACCCATTTTCCCTTGAAATGATGTTGTAAAAATATTATTTCTTCATACAGTTTCATATCAGGATAAATTGGCTCTGCTTTTTTATTTAATACACCCAATCTGAATCTTACTTGTCCGTGACTCGGACATGGTGGACTTGACCATATGAAATCAAACTCCTCAAAATGTTCTAACAAGAATTGGTGAGCATCACCTATAACGATTTTATCGTTAGTGAAAAAATCCTTGTATATAGACGCTATCTTGAAATTGTTTTCTACTGCTGTTATCTCATGTGCTTCTCCCCATAGCTTTCTGTTTCCACCTATTCCAGCGTATAAGTTTAGTATCTTCATTTATTTACCTCCTAAAATCCGCTGTACAAGTTCAGGGAATGTTTCCTTTGGTATTGAGTCAATGAACTGATAAACAGGACTGTCTCCGTAAATTGCCTGCGGTATGGCGCAGAGAATGATAAACACGGAGCAGTATAATGCTATGACAACACAGGCAAGTTTGTCAGCGTCATTCATCTGCGTCTCCTTTTTTGGTGGATTCAGCATAACATAAACCTTCTATTGACTTTTGATAAGTTCTTTCACATTTCAGAACCCAAATCATAGGACTATGAAGTCCTTTATATGTTGATTTTAATAACTTCTCAGCATATTTACAGGCGTTTTTATATGAATCGAAAAACTCTTTTATACTTGCTTCACCGTAATCTATAAAACCCCCTGACATACCAAGATGCCTAGCAAGAACCATCCATTGTGGTTTAATATTTACTCCTTCCATTTCATTTCACCTCTCCTTTTTCCCAATAATATCCGCATTTGTTCTCTATTCCGTATATCTTTAATGTTTTGCTGTCTATTGGAAAGCTTCTGCAATGTGATGATCTATTTTTATATATTCTGCAACTGACTTCTTTTTTATTGAAGTGTATGCACCATACAGGGCAGCAGTATCCGCATTGATTGCATTGTCCTCTTCTTTCTTTTAAAGACTTCTTAACATATTCAGGTCTCGATATTTTTAGTAATGATGATCTTATATAGCCTGTTGTTCTCCATGGAAGTTTTATTATTGACTTCATTTCACGTCTCCTTTCTTTTCAACCCATAATATAACAATCGTATACATGATAGCCATTAACATTATAGCGATAAATCTAGTTATCATTATAAACCACCTTTGATCATATCTTTAATTCTTCTTACTAACAAACATCTTTCGTGACCACAATCATATACGCATATCTTCTCGTGTTCCTTAATCTCACGCAGGAGGTCTTTTTTTAGTTTTCCTTTTATTTGTTCTTCGTGATGTAATAACTCTTCTTGACAACCCATACAATCAAATAGAAAATGTGTATGACCTTTTTCTTTACATTTGAATAGTTTTGCCTGTTTTACATTGAATTTATTATAAAAGTCTACTTCTTTTTCAAGCTCTTTCTTTTCTTCTGCCCATTTCTCTCTCTCTTTATCAAAACTCTCGTTTAACACCTTACCAATATATTTTGTAGCTTTGTGTGCTGACATTAAAAATGAATCAGTTTTCTTCAATTTCATTTCTGATACCATCTTATCAATTATCTCTTCGTCTTTCATTTACGGCTCCTTTTTTGATTTTCAATTTAGTTATTCTGATATACTTTTCTACGCTTAGCCAACACTCATCGCATAGGATTTTATTAAGTGTTTTAAACATATTATTAAGTGTTTTAAACATATCTTTTTTGTAGGCTTCGTGGAACTTGTAGTCTTCTATATGTAAATCACGTTTACCCTTCTGTAAAGCTATAATATCTCTATCACGTTCTCTTTCAAGCTTTTTCTTCTCTTTTTCGTGTTTCTTGCGTTCTGATTTAAGCTTTTCAAGGTGTTCACAATAGAACATATCACATTCGTCTTTCATTCAGTCACCTCTATTATAAACAACTCATCATCATTGTCATCATATTTGCAATCAAACTCATCTACTGGGTTCAAGCTTCTATAAATACCGCATTGCTCGAATCCCCCCAAATGCGGACATTCTATCGCAAACACATCGTAACTTGATAAGGTCATTCCTCCACCCTTTTCATTAAATCTTCATAAATATCTATCTTCTCATCGGGATCATACAACAAATCAAACATTAGATAACTCAGATCATTTGATTCGTTCAGCGTCATTATCATCTTAAAGTCGCCCTTATAAACCGCTATCTGCTGATAGCCTTCCCATTCATAACCGAAAAGCTCAGATATAACATACTCCCTGGCATAGGTCCCGTTTTCTATTAGAGGAACAAGACTAACACTGTCAATATTCTCAGGCTCTGGTATATCAACCATGTCCAGTATCATTGAGAACGTGTCTGTAAGGCTAACCCTTGTCTCAATCCTCTGCGGAGCAAACCGCTCTGGATAGTAGACTATCAGCGGGACTCTGAGAACCTCCTCGTAGAGAGTTTTACCATGCGCGAAGCCTCCGTGCTCGTAGAACTCTTCTCCGTGGTCGGATGTGATTACTATGATAGTGTTGTCCATCAGCCCCTGGTCTTCAAGCATGTCAAACAGCTCTCCCATGTAATAATCAAGATAGTATATCTCCGTGTCGTAAAAGGCAATCATATCCTGCAGGCCTTCTTCTGAAAACTCCTGCCCTCTGTAAATAGGCTTGACCTCGTCATAAGTTACGTTGGTATCCGTAAATAAACTCCTAAACTCCAAGCCTGTGTTATACGGTTCATGTGGATCAATGTAATTCAGAAACATATAAAACGGCTGTTCTTTGTTGTTGTTGAGCCACATAGATATCTTCTGATTCATTTCTTCAACTGTATTATCCTCATCATTACCAAGAAGCTTTTGCACATCCGGATAGAATTGGTTTATGATATTAAGGAAGCTGAACCTGTCAAAACTCATAGCGGTCTCAAAGAAGTCAACCCTGTCGTAATAATAGTTGAATCCCTGCGCTATGCCGTATTTGGCTTTGCAGTAAGTGTTAGCGACAATACCGATTGTATTATATCCGTTGTCCCTTAATATCTCAGCTATTGTTAATTCATCGTAGCTTATAAGCTGATTAAGTTTTGTTGTTCCATGAGTTGATACATACCGTCCAGTAAAGAATGAGGTGTGCGACGGAAGCGACCAGGAGTTTGGAGCTATCGCGTTCTCGAACACGACCGCGTTCTCTGAGAACTTGTTAAGATTTGGTGTCGTATCTCTATCGTATCCGTAGAGAGACATATGCTTCGCATTGACCGTGTCCATGACTATGAATAGAATGTTTGGTGAATCCATATCTACACCAGAGCAGTCGGATATCCTGCTATTAATACATGTTGTGTCAGGCATCATGTTTACAATCTGTATATCCCCAACAAAAGATACGGCGACAAAAACCGCTACGAAGAACAGTATGTTATTGATTACTTTCCTGCCTCCGATGGACGGGAGTTTCTTGACTTTTATTAGGACGACAACGTAGATTATCAGTATGGCAACGCCGATAATAAGGCTGGCTGTTATCCTTTCCGGTGTCCAGGAGAATGGTTTGGTGTCTATTATGTAACGCGTAACAAGGACTCCTATGTAATAGAATGAGCCAATGGCCGTTGCGGTAGCAACGTAGAACAATTCCATTCTCTTTTTGTTTGTTACAAACGGATATATTACAAGAGCTATGACTGTGAAGAACGCCCCGAACATCACGCTGTGTATCAGTATTGTCTGATAGAAGTTGAACCATTCAAAACTAAACGCTAGAATCCTGGCTAAACAATCTATTAAACCAAACAGTACGCCTGCTGATATTCCTATAAATACCGCAGTCTTTATTTGTTCCTTAAACTCTTTTCCGGACATTTTTCCTCTATTCTCTTTATTCTCTCTAACATCTCCATCATTACTGGGTTCTTATATGACCATGTCTGTTGCTCCTTTGGTAACAGCCATTTGTAATCTACAATCGCGAGTATCATACATAAAGCACCTATTCCGAACATTGCTAAGTATATATTAAATCCAATATCCATTACAAATAAGTATCCTATCATTGCAAACTGTATTGATCCGAGATAATCTTTAAGTCTCGTAAACATAACCTTAATGCTTATTACGTTCATTTTTTCTCACCCTTCCAATTACAAAGGCCAAAACACCTAGCACTGAAAATATCACAGCGAATACGGGCCATGCCAGTGCGTTTAATATTCTACTCATTTAGTCACCTCCATCCAATCATACTCTGTGCACCACCAATCGCCACGTTATCTTCTAATGTAACTTTAGCCCTTACGTTTATGTGGTGGTCCATTCCTATGAAGCAGTTGTCACCAACTGTTAATACATCATTACCGTCTATGGTAGTGTTTAATGAAATCTCACAATACTCGCCTATATCAACTCTCTTAAGCTTTCCTATGAATACGCCGTCTGCTATTCTTGTTCCTGAGCCTATCTCCACGTCTTTGGCCAGTATTTTCACATTCCTTGCTATCTCAACGCCCCATCCTATCTTATAACCGCCTAGCTTGTAGAGGGCTATCCTCATCCAGTTGAACGGACAATAGGATGCTAGTCTTGTTATTATATAGTGCTTCATACGTCTCCTTTTTTGATTAGGTTTATTGACTTCTCGAACTTTTCCTTATCTATAGGCATGGTTCTAATTATATTCTTAGCCTCTTCAAGTGTTATAGAACGGTCTTCTTTTTCACTAAAAAATGTTTTCCCTCTTTCCTTTGGACTTACTATAACCCTAAATCCTCTTGCACCATGAGCTATTGTTGGTTTGAAGCATACTGTTTCTTTTGGATAACCAAGTTTTCTGGCTGATTTCTCAAAAGCTACTACTCTTGATTCTCTATAAAATTCTAATTCTCTTTTCATAATATTTATGTCATGTTTGTGACCACAACCTCTACAAACCCAAATATTATTACTGACCTCATCCATACCATACTTATTACAATCTATACACTGTAACTCTTTACTGGTTCTCATTCAACGTCTCCTTTTTTGATTAGGTTTATTACATTTTTATAAAAATCAACTATTATTTCTATATCACCTTCAAATCCAGCTATTAACTCTCTTTTTCTGTTTTCTCTAATTTTGTTTTCTCGAACGTCTCCCATCAAATTATTTATATTCTCAATCTTCTCGTCAAGATGTTTTTTAATCTTCTTCTTGAGCTCTTTCTTCTCTTTTTCGTGTTTCTTGCGTTCTGATTTAAGCTTTTCAAGGTGTTCACAATAGAACATATCACATTCTTCTTTCATTCAGTCACGTCTCCTTTCTTTTTGATTTTCCATTCGTTTTCTTTGATATACTTTTCTACGCTTAACCAACATTCATCGCATAGGATTTTATTAAGTGTTTTAAACATATCTTTTTTGTAGGCTTCGTGTTCATCTTTATCTGAAATTGTTATGAATGTATCTTTTGCAAACACAGGAGCATCAGTATGTATAATTATCTTATTATTTATTCTGTCATCATTAAGGAAATCATCCACTTCCTGTCCGGCTTTCATTTTTATTTTCATATTATTCCTCTATAAACACCTGTTCTTTGATTTCATTTGGCATATTTTTTAATTTCTTAGCTGTATCATCATCAATCCAATCCATTTCTAAAGCCTCTTTTATTGTGCTATTACCATTATATAGAATTGATTTTATACAATCAAGGCAAAGATAACAATATTCACCACTATCTTCAAATACAAATTTATCAGTTCCGTCATTTTTACACTCTTTCACTATACACACCATCATGTTTTTCACTCTCCTTTCTTGTCTAACATTTTGAACCCCTTACTATTCTTATTGATTTGATATTTTGGGTCATCTAAATTAACTTTTGGTAAACTACTTGTTCCTTCTCTGATTAGGTCTTCTAACCTCTGTCCATGCTCAGTTAATTTCCACAACTTATTCAAATCTTTTTCTACAATACCATATTTTCCAAACACCCGTAAAGCCTTCAATACCGTAGTTAAATCCATACCCAAGTCTCTTGATATTCTTGACATGAATTTCCCTTCTTTCCTTAGTGATTTGAGTATTTGGATTCTTCTCATTGTTAGCATTGCTATTTCTTCTTCGGTTATCTCTTCGTCTTTCATTCTTTCACCCCAATCAATATGATACTCGGTGAGAAGTATTTGTTTTCTAGTGTGACACCGAGCCTAAACATCAGCATATGCAGAGGATCAATAGTCAGTCTCTGTATGCCTGTTATGAGCTTACGGCCTATTTCCAGCAGTTTGTTATCGTAATGAAACAGGCCGAAGTTGAACGCACCGCCATGGTATTTCGTAAGTATTATCTTGACTCCTTTAGGAATCTGCTTCTCAAGTTCCTCCGGAGACATTATACTAGTATTGTGAGTCGATAGTATCTTCTTTCCTAATAGAGTCGCATTAATGTGACGAAAGTTTGGTATTGTTATTATCAGCAGGCCACCTTCTTTAAGCAGATGTAGATGCTTCTTTATCACATCCTTGGTGTCATCAAAATGCTCTATGAATCCGAATGAGCATACTATATCATATTTGTTTTTATTATCTTTTAGGAACTCTTTATCAAAAAAATCTGACTCAATTATATCACTTGGATCTATATTATTATCACGAAAGTTACATCTTGATAATTCTACCCCTGCCGGTGAATAATCGATACCATGGGTTATGATAGGATATTTTTTTGATATCCTAACAAGAATATTTGCAGGAGCACATCCTATCTCTATCATCCTTATATAAGTATCTGATATAAAAGGCATAATTATTTCTACTAATTCATGTTCCTGAAAGTTTGGAAGTGTTAACGCTTTCTTTTTTGTGTACTTCTCATCCCAATATTCCTGTGTTGTTTTTCTCATATCAACACCACTTAGCAAACTGTGTGAGTACATAATCCAGGCACTACTCCCATTATAAGCGCGTATATGCAGACTATTAATACTATCACAACGGCAATAATTTCAATGTTCTTTTTTAGGTTTTCCTTGTTCATTTCACCGCCTCGTCAGTTGTATAAGCTAACATGAACATAAACGAGCATACAAACAGTCCTAAAACTGTTAACAGTATCTGCATATTCTTATTCATGTTTTTATTCATATTACATCACTCACGTGCTGTTAGCATACCTCTCATAACCCCATCCTTAACACACCAACAGAAGTCTGGGCGATATGTGGTACCTTTATTATATCTGTAAAAGTCTGCTTCTCTTTCATTACAATCCTCAATACACAACTGTTTGAACTCTGGATACTTTTCATTTGCCTCCATGATTGTGAGAAATGTTATCGAGGTGTATCCTATCACCAGGCCACCTATAATACAAATCCACAGTATCTTGTCAGCCTTTGTCCATGGTGCACTCATACGTCTCCTTTTTTGGTAATGTTTTCAAAGGCTTTGTCTATCCAATAATTTGCTGTAATTGTTGATGTATAACCTTTTTGACTTTCTTTCATTAGTTTGTCTTTCAACCACTCTACTTGCTTCCGCTTCTCTTCTGCGTGTTTCTTGCGTTCTGTTTTTATTATCATATTTTCAAATGCTTCTTTGTATGCCTTAGTTATTGTTACAGTTCCTTCAGGAAGCTTAATTGTTATCTCTTCGTCTTTCATTCCAACTCCTTCCACAGGTTGTGGAAAAGCTTATAAATTATAAATAGACCAGGTACAATTAAGAGTATATTAATTGTAATAAGTGACATCATAATCCACATGAGAAACATGTGAACCAATACTTTATCCATAGCTTCATACATACCCATATTTTCATACACCTCTCTAAGTAAACTCGAAGTAAAGGGCGGGCGAGGATTACTCCTCGTCCGTCTCTATTTCTATATCATTCATTTGCTCTATTTGCTCTAAAGCTTTCTTTATTACGGGCTTATCGCCCCAAACTACTTGATCAATTTCATTATCCATTTAACCTCACCTCTCCAAACGTCTGAGACATCCATTCCGCCTGTTTATGGTCAGACTCACTTTACTCCTACATATCCTAAGTCTGAATGCAAGTAGATATGTAAGCACATCAACAAACGTCTGCGGGGATATCTTTAGACTATGATTTTTTCTACGATTTCTTTGATAAGTTTAGGATTACACTCCATTGTTCTATGGATATTATATATCTCTTTTTGGAGTAATCCAACAATTATAAGATTATTTATTTTATCCTTAACAAGCATCTCTTTGATTTTATAATGCAAATCATCTGCAAAATCCATAAGTTTTTCATCCATCTGAATCCTCCATCATCTCAATTTTGATTTTCCTATGATGTCTCCGTCACTATCGTTAAACGTTATTGTTGCCTGTATATTACAATCTCTGCATTCGTAAAGGAATCCTAAATCTCCCTCGGGATAGTTGCTAAATCTCATAAAACTCTGGCATCTTGGACACCGAATTTCTACTATATCATTTTCTGTTTTCATCTGAATCCTCCATCTCTGAACGTCTGAGACATCCATTCCGCTCGCCTGCCAGTGCCATGAGCGTCATTACAACGTCAGGGGCTTGCCTGTCCAGTTAACGTCTGCGGGGATGCCTTATGACTATGATTCTAATTTACGATAATCGCTACAGTTATGTTTTTCAAAGGCTTTTTCATTCAAAAAAGACCCTTCACATCCAGTACAATGATATACAATTGAAGCAACTCTATTACCTATTTTTTTATCCATCTAAATCAGCCTCCTTTATCTTATATATATCACAATCTTGGTAATTTTTACAGCATGTATTTTCATATCTATCCAAATCAGGATCTTCAGATAACAAATCACAAGACTCTATGTATTTACAATTCATTTGAAACCTCCTTTCCTGTCTGAGACAATTCATTCCGCTCGCTGAAACAAAGAGGTAATCAGTCGATACCAACCGAATGCGAAACTCGTTGAATCAACGTCTGCGGGGATGTCTATGACTATGATTTTAACATTCTTTTGCTTCTTCTCTTAGATACTCTTTTAAAGCCATTAATGGTCTTTTTCTATCGTTATCATCACTCCAAAACCACAATATAAAGTTCTCTATTTCGCTTTCACAACATTTATCCATCTGAATCCTCCTTTTTGATTGAACCCTCTTTCTCATAGCTGATAATTATCCGACCATCATGTGTTGTTATATCAGTTATAAAATTCTCTGATATCTCACCAGTTAAAGTATTTATTATCTGTACGGTATCCTTTCCATCTAATTTTCTAACAGTATTAGGCTTTCTACCATCTGTTTCTTTTTCCCAGTTCTCTGGTGTTGATCTAACCTTTATTATCATTTGATTCCTCCTTATAGTTATATTTAGTTACAACCCTTTATAAAGGTTTTAACCACAGCTAACCCCCACCCATTACGACAATCGTCTGCATAGCAAACGACAATAGTCTATCTAATCCCCTGGCTAAGAACATCATCAGCTCTGGGAAGGAGACTACCCCGATAACGATTCCAGCGGCTAAAATGAGTGCAATTGCCAGTACCAAATGGCCAATTAAGCCTTTCATAATAACATCTCTTAATTTCTACTATATACACTATAAGCGTGAGGTTGTAGGGATATTCGCCGTCGCTTCTAAATTATATATAATATAGCTTGATCGACTTACTTGAGTTCGGATTTGGTGGTTTCTTCCAACCTATAAGTTCTCGATACTGTCTTGCAGGATGGACAACAAGCCTTGACTGCTTTGCCAGTATATGCCCATCTATGGCCACACCCATTACACCCATGAGTAGGTACCGGTGGTGGCTTGGGCTTATCCGCAATGAGCTTGTCCAGAGAGGACTCTATAAGGTCATCAATGAATACCTTTTTCTTTTGCTCATACTTTCGTATAATATTCGGAGATGGTTTACCGATAAATAATCTCTTAACAGTTGAAAGTCTTCCTGTATCACGATTTCTCATTCTTGGATAAGAATAATACATTTTCTGCTTGAACTCGTTGAACCTTAGATTCCTCCAACGGCATTCACAGAGTTCTTTCTCTCTGTCAATAGACACAGTCTTTATTTCAGTATGAACTAACTGCCTTCCTTGTGTATCTACAAAAGACATTACAGGAACAGTCAAAAGTAATGCAAGGTTCATACTTCTAAATGTCTGAAGAACAACAGCCATTGCTTTATTCTCCTTACTCATTGCAGACCGGCTTCCAAACGAAGCGCCCGCCTCATCCAGGATTACACAGCTTCCTTTCTTAGGCCTATTGTTACGCAACAATTCAAATAACTCCAAAGAATTAAAACAAACTCTTCCTATATTAAAAGTTGGATCTATATATTCCGCTACTTTCATACCTAGAAAACTCTTACCGCTTCCTGTTTCACCTGAAATTATGGCTATCCAATTCTTGTTTAACCTCCAAAGCCTTGCCCTAATATCGTTCAACAGAGGATTGTCTCTTTTAATTTCTTCACTCATACTACCTCTCCTTTTCCTCCGCGGTGAAAAACCACATCACGAAGAATACTATTGACAGTATCAGAAATATGCCTTCCCCTAGCACTCTGCCGGATTGCGTAGCCATCAAAATCGTCGAAAACGCGCTAAACGCGAATATCTTTCCGAATACGTTCATAATCTCTCACTTCTCCTTTCTTATCGGACATATTATCTATTTCTATAAATATCATCATCTACCTCGGAGTCTTTCCATGCATGATAACTCTCTTCATCAAATCTACTTTCATTAGCTTTCTCTTCTTCCATTTCACATAAAGGACATGGTCTTGGACAATCATGCTTTAAACATAATGGGTTACAAATTGCGTCTTTTGTCATACTCTCTCCTCACTTCTTCTTCCTACCAACTTCCAGTGACGTCTCCTGTTCCAGAAGCAGGTTCCTTATGTCGGCCAGTATAATCAATGCTCTGTACCGTCTGCTTTCCTTGGCCATTATCAGATCATGCTTATGCCTGTCAAGTATGGATCTTGCTTCGTAATCATGAAGTTTCGATATAGCCACTTTATCTTTTATTAATTCCCCTATTTCGGTTGGAAGCTTAACTGCGTCAAGCGCTTCCTTTTCTGCGATGTATTCTTTTGACCAGTAAGGACAAAGTGTATCCTGCAGGTTCAAGACCGCGTCCTTGTAAAGCTCCGCGATGCCCATCTGTTTTGCATCGAGACATCTCTGAATAAGCTTGTGGACAATCATCCTAAAGTTGATGTCATCCCTTTTGTAATCCTGATAGTCAACCAGTTCCCATTTCTTTTTAACCATTTAATCTCCTATCCTTTTTCTGTAAAACTCTGCTGCCTTTTTCAGGGTTTCTATCTCGCTTCTACAGGCTTCCAGATGGTCGCTATTCCACATATAAGGATCCTCTTCCACCTTTTTCAGTTGGTATTCTTTATATTTTATTAACTCCAGCGTGTTTTCCAGTCTTTCTTTGAATTTATCCATGTTGTTCCTAGGCCTAAACAAAATATAAACTATAAGAAAGCCTGCAAACAAGAACCCCACCATTATAAAACCCTGCATGACTGTTGCATCCATCTGCTCGTTTGTAAGATCTCCTTTTATGTTCGTAAGCTCATTTCTCCATTCATTTATACTTATTAACGATATAATTATCATTACAAAAAATAACAAAACAACTACACCGTAACCCCACTTTCTTTTTCTTCTCCTATTTTTCATATAATCCTCCTGAAGATCTCCGCGGCGATGCCCCAGCAAGTGTGACCTTTCTTTTGGATTATGTAGCTACCTGTCTTGCAGTCTGTTTGTTCTCTTATGTCATCAATCATGCTTCCCAATGCGGTATGTCCGAACTCATGAGCCAATGTTTTGACTGGGTTTGTTACTAACAAGTGACCGCTACCAATCCTGTCTGTTATCTCTTTTACAATGCTTCTGTTTCCGTTGTAAAGAGAAGGCATCTTTTCCCCTGGTTCTCTGCCGCGCCCTGCGCATATTATTACCTTGTCGCATTTGTTGACATCAACTATGTTAAAACACTTGAATACACGCGGACCCGTAATCAGTCTTGATGCGTGGTTAAGATCAACCACTTCGCCTTCCAGCCTGTCTTCGTCCTTGTCATACATGTGGATCTCATCCACAGAGCCTGTGAACATTAAGGCAAAGGCTATTGCCGAACCTGTCTTCCCTGCGCCTACTATTCCTATTTTCATGTTACGTCTCCTTTTTTGTTACGAACTATTTTAGCATCTTCGTTCCAAGCGTATAGCATTGATAATAAACTTATTATGAAAATGGAAGAGATTAATAATCCATAATCAACTCGTAGTACCATCAACATAGCTATAAAAAAGAATAGTAATGATAAAACTGATAGTAACCATTGTTTTTTATTAGTAAAATCGTTCATTATTTCATTGCTCCTTTTTTGGTGGATATATTTCTACTAAAACACTTTCCGTAACAATTCTTTTCGACACAATAACTACACGGGTATTCTCTTAATGTTCTTGATTTTATTTTCATATCATTTCACGTCTCATCTCTTTTAATGTCCTTTATGTTGGATTTAACACCAGCCCTTGAAACACCGCAGGTTTTGGCTATGTATCCTATTGTGTGGTTCTCCTTATACATTTTCCTCATAATCTTGATATTTTCCTCACTAACATATCTACCGTCGTCTTTTTTCATTTGATACCCCTTACTAAGATAAAATCATAAACAATGCAATGAACGCAGCTATAATTATATTACCAGCAACCCAGCCTTCAATGTATGTGTAAAGTTTACCATTGCCTTTTACATTGTCTTTCTTTCTCGGTCTACCGCGTTTAGCTTTCTTTACCATTATATTCCCGCCATTGATTTACATCTTACTGTTTTCCATAAGGACTCTCGTATCATTATCATGTCTCCCTTTTCCAGCTTCTTTTTATTACGGTCGTAAATTATGTAGTCCTTAAGTATGATATCCCTCGGTTTAGATACGAATGTTCCTATAATCTCAAACGGATCTTCCTCATCCCTGGTAAAGAGATCCACCCTTATTAGTTTTCCTCTGAGCTTATCAGCCCAGGTTTCACGATCTATTTCATATTTATACTTTCTTATTTGACTCTGCATAGTTTATCATCTCGTTAATTGAAAATCCCATTGATGACATATTTCTGCATGTCTGACACGTTCCAAATTCATAATTATCTCTTATTACAAATCTACAAAACTTCATTAGGATTCCATGTTTTATTTCATTATTACAAACTTCACAGTTCTTCATATTCAATCACCAATTGGAGCAAATGATATCACCTTATCGGAGGACAAGCATGTTTGGTTTAATGTTCGGTTCAATGGACATTGGAACATTCCGTGATATCATCTGTTTCTCCTGTGTCTGAGACAATCCATTCCGCTCGTCTAATAGTTACGCCCCCAGGGTTAACTTTCGGTCGCTACGCACTAATCAACAAACAGACGTCTGCGGGGATTGTCTTGTGACTATGATTTATTCTTTAATAAAACACCCCTTCTTAACTAACTCGTTCTGAAACCTCATAGCAGTCTTTGGGTTCTTGAATTTTAATCTAACAGTGTCGCCACTCCAAACGCTTTTAGCTTCAAAATTCTTCACAAATATTTCATCTAATGGGTCTTTATCATAAACCCTATGATAAGCATTTAGGAATGTTTGGTAACAAAAACCATATTGATTACAGAACAGATGCCAGCTGTTTTTCAAATTTCTATTTTTATCATCTCTAAAAAACTCCATAGCTATATCAATTTTCTTTTTCTTTTTATTATCCATCTGAATCCTCCTTCTCTAAACGTCTGAGACATCCTATCCGCCTCGCTGGTTGCAACATTCAAAGGGATTACACTAATACGTAGTTGGATATCCATTAGCTACCTTATATGAACAACAGGCGTTTTACGGGGATGCCTTATGACTATGATTTTATTTTATTGTAATTATCAAGTGAACAATCTATAATTTTCTCCCAATTTCCCTTATATGGGCATTCACTTTTTCTTGAACAAATTGAACATGACTTTTTAACCCTTCTCGCAAATTCGTCCATAATGGCTGTTTG
>SDBU01003538.1_pt1 | contig 19794 bp, 16 predicted proteins | sample 2277071 | NCBI WGS metagenome assembly SDBU01 (sample SAMN10397929, study PRJNA504765) | marine sediment metagenome | isolation source: marine sediment core GS08_GC12, 126 cmbsf | place: Arctic Ocean: Gakkel Ridge, Loki's castle | collected 2008 | reverse complement strand
TTTGAGGGCGTTAGCCCGAGTTTGCGCGATTTAGCGGAGCGAAAAATGAATCCCAAAAATGCTCACGGAGTGAGCGAATTTGACTTTTTACGAGACCATTATTCTTGACTTGATACACAAACGCGATTTCTTCCCTCCCTCTTGGCTCTGTACATGGCATCGTCCGCCCGCTTAATCAGTGAGTCAAGGCTTTCTTTGGATCCCCTTGAAAGAGAAGCCACCCCAAAACTGGCCGTGATTTGGATGGATTGTGAGCTATCGGGCGGTATGATCTTCATCTCCTCCGTCCTCTCACGCATCCTTTCGGCAGTTAACCTGCCCTGAAGGGCATCTACACCGGATAAACAGATTACAAACTCCTCACCGCCGTATCGTCCCACGAAATCATAAGGCCGTGAAGATTTGGACAACTGTTCGGTGAACCTCTCAAGTACGAGATCCCCAGCCTGATGGCCATATCTGTCATTGATCATCTTGAAATGATCAATGTCAGCCAACGTGAGGGAAAGAGAAGCATTCTCCCGATGGGATCTATGGAGTTCCTCTTCCATCCTTTCCATGAATGCCCTTCTGTTTAACACACCGGTTAAAGGGTCAGTGGTTGCCAATAGCATAATTCGATGTTCCAGCTTGACAATCCTTTTTCCAATTCCGATTCGATATTTCAATTCTTGTTGGTCAAAAGGTTTAAGTAAATAGTCATCCGCTCCGGCCTCCAACCCTTTAATGACGTCTTCCTTTGTTCCTTCTGCCGTTAAAATGATAAAATAGACATAACCTGATCTTTCCATTTCACGGATCTTTCGACACAACCCCAACCCATCCATATCAGGCATCATCCAGTCCGAGATGACCAGGCTTGGTGCTTCGGGGTTCTGAAAGACCTCCAGCGCCTCTCTGCCGTCACAGGTAGTCAGGACATCGTACCCCCATTTGTGCAGAGAAGCTTCCAGCAATCGCCTGGAGGATGCGTCATCTTCAGCAATCAGAACTTTCACTTTACATCTCCGATAAAGCTCCTTTGATAGCAGCCTCCAACGCCTTAAGCTTCTTCTCCAGTTCTTGAAGTGCTGCTTGTGCTTTCGCCAATCTTCCTTCTCTTCCGATGATTTCTAATCGACAGGCTGCTTCAGATGCTTGCTTGGCACCAAAATTTCCCACCGAGCCCTTCAGGCCATGGGCAGCCCGCTCCGTGGCATTTGCATCACCGTTGGCAATCCCCTCTTGGATCTGGGCCATATAATCCGGCAAATTCTCCAGAAACAGATTAGCAATCTCTTTAAATAGCTCAACATCTCCATCCACCACCTCCATAGCCTTAGACAGATCGAACACATCTGTTGATGGCTGATTAGCAGAGAGCTCTCCTTCCTTGTTATCCTGTGATCTGTGTCCCAATTTCTCGATCACCGCAAAAAGCTCTTTCGGCTTGATCGGCTTGGGTACATAGTCATCCATTCCTGCAGCAAGACATTTCTCCCGGTCTCCTTTCATGGCATGGGCTGTCATGGCAACGATCGGAATCCTCTCCGATCGAGGTGAAGGCTCAAACCTGAAAGCTGAAAGTCCGCTACAAGAAATCGAATTTTCTGCCGTGGGCTTTGCCTGCCCTGTGGAATGCTTCTCCTGTGGAATTCCGCTCTGCAGACCCCCTTTGGAGGATTCCCCAGCGCGAGCATATTCCACTGGGGAGCTTTGGGCTTTGAGCTCCTGTTCGCGGATGCGACCGGTCGCTTCAAGCCCGTCCATCTCGGGCATCTGAACATCCATTAGGATAAGATCAAATCCCTCTTTATCAAAGGCCTCGACGGCTTTCCTTCCATTTGGAACAACAACAACCCGATGCCCCCGTTTTTCCAACATCTTCACGGCCACTTTCTGGTTGACCAAATTGTCCTCGGCCAACAGGATATTGAGCCTTTTGCGAGCCTCCTGAATGGTATAGCGGGTAATGACAGCGACCTCCTCCTCATCAGGTGGCTCCCCCAAGGCCATCATGATGGCATCAAAAAGCTCCGATAGCTTCACGGGCTTCAGCAAATATCCTGATATGCCCACCTCCCTGCATCGGGCTGCATCGCCTTTTTCCCCAACCGAGGAGAGCAAAATGATCTCCAAATCCGTTCCATAGGGACTTTCCTTCACCCTCTTTGCCACCTCAAATCCTTCTGGCACTGGAAGCTGCAAATCCAGCAGGAGAAGCCGATACGGCTTCCCAGACTCAAATGCGTGCTTGATCTCTTCAAGTGCCGCTTTCCCGTCTGCGGCCTCCGTGGGCACAAGACCCCATGAAGAGGTCATTTCCCGAAGCACTAAACGGTTGGTGGCATTGTCATCCACTATGAGAACCCCGATACCCGAAAGGTCCAACTCACTCAGACGCGGTGATTCTCTCCTCTGGACACAGCTCAGCCTAAAATGGCTTGTAAAATGAAATGTGCTGCCCTTGTCCGGTTCACTCTCCACCCAGATACGCCCATGCATCATCTCCACAAGTTGCCTCGAGATAGTCAACCCCAGCCCTGTGCCCTCATACTTTCGGGTGCTGGAGCCATCCACCTGAGAGAATGCCTCAAAAATTGTCTCCATCTTGTCAGGTGGGATCCCGACACCCGTGTCTGACACCGAAAAATGTAAAACGACTGAGGCCTCCTCTTCCATCTCCGTCGCTACCCGGATGACTACCTCGCCTTTTTCGGTGAATTTGATGGCATTATTCGCCAGATTAATGATGATTTGACGCAGACGACCAGGGTCTCCCATCAGGGCCGTGGGCACGTCAGGTTTGATGTGGCAAGTCAGCTCCAGCCCCTTCTTGTGTGCCCGTACAGCCAGAATGTCAACGCCATTCTCCAGAGTGGTCCGCAGATCAAAGTCGATCTCTTCGAGTTCCATCTGGTGTGCCTCGATCTTGGAAAAATCCAGAATCTCATTCAGCAGCGTAAGCAAAGAATCAGCAGACATCTTCACCATCTCCAGGTATTCCTGCTGCTCCTTGGTCAGATCCGTGGTCAGAGCCAACTCAGTCATCCCAATGATGCCGTTCATGGGAGTGCGGATCTCGTGGCTCATGTTGGCCAGAAACTCACTCTTGGCTCGGTTTGCTGATTCAGCCTCCACGGCCATCTGATTAGCCTGTTCTATGGCTTGCTGAAGCTGGATGTTCTTGCTCTCCAACTCTCGACTGGCAGCCTCAATCTTTTCCTCTGCGCCCTTGCTCTCAGTGATATGCCCCAATCGCTCGGCAATTTCCTTTATGAGATGTTTTTCTTCCTTGAGGAAAGGGCCCTCATCACTCTCTGGTTTTTCCTCCAGGTAATCGACCTCCAAAGTGCCGATCTGTTTGCCATCCACAAATATGTTGGATGTCTGCTTCCAGGGGGTTTCTCTGAAGTTTTTTGTCCGATAGTCTTGATCTTTCAAGATGACGCGTGCACAAGTAACTTCCGGATACTGCAATGCAGGAGGAATGAGATTAATTGTCTCCCGAAGTATCTCTTCCAAGGAAACGCCTGGCTTTTCAACAAGATCAGAAATGCCATAAAGGCAATTCAATTCCTTGATCCTCTCACCAAGGGTATGCGTTTGCTGCCGAAGTCTCTCCTCTGTCTTCCTGCGCTCGGCCACTTCTCGCTGGGCCTCCTGATACAGCCTCTTGTTCTCCAGGACCAGCCGCTGTTTTTCAAGCACATCCCTGACTTTGGCCAACACCTCATCGATATTTAATGGTTTGGTGATATAGGCGGATGCCCCCCTGTTCAGAGCCTCCATCACGGTTTCCATAGAGGCATAGGCGGTGAGCATGATCATCAACATGTCTGAATGTATTTCCTTTAAAGGCATTATTAGTTCTACCCCTTCCGTATCGGGTAGCTTAATGTCCAAAAAGGCCACATTGAAGAATCGCTCACGTGCCTTCTCTATTGCCTCTTTACCCGTTCCAGCCGTCTCCACCTCAAAGCCTTTCTTGGTGAATATGAGCGACAGGGTCCTGCATGTGCTCTCGTCGTCGTCAACAATCAGGATGCTCTCTTTTTCATCCATCTCTTTGTACCGTCTTCAAAATTATCCTTTGGTCTTTGTTGCCAATTCAAGCGATTTGTCTTCTGATTTATGTAGTCTTGTTCCTTTGTTCCAGTTTTCCGGGTCCTTGTCAGATCTATGATTCTGAAACGGCAGCCTCTTTGGCAAACCCAAAGTCATCTTGGACATTTCTGATCCCAAAGTGATTTTGTGGACATTGACAGGGTCTGAGATACCCTTGAAAGAGCGATTCTTGACAAACTCTGATGGGACCTTTCGGTCCATTTTACTAATGGTTCTTTCGGTCGTAAGGATTTGATCGGACTCTGCAAATGAACACAACCTCCTGGCAAGATTGACCGCGCTGCCAATAACAGTGTAATCGTAACGTTTTCTTGAGCCAACATTTCCCACGAATACCTCACCTGTGGTGACACCAACCCCGATTCCCAACCCCTCAAATGAGGGAACCGCTGAAAATTGCTCTTTTAGGTCCCGAAAAGAATTTACCATTTCTACGGCGCTCTTTATCCCACTTTCACTAGAATTATCCAGAGCGATGGGAGCTCCGAAGAAGGCCATCACCTCATCGCCGATAAACTTGTCAACACTCCCCTGGTTATTGAAGACAGTTTTGGTCATTGCACTGTAGTACTCATCCAAAAAAGTCATAATCTCCTCTAGTTTCAAAGCAGTCATCATATTGCCAAATCCTCGGATATCTGCAAACAGAATGGTCATTTCCAATTTTTCTCTCATCCTGTTTGGTCGGTCCCAGTCATGTGTCTTTTTAATCAATTCTTCGACAACCTGAGGTGAATGGAACTGTTCAAACATCGTCTGCAATCGTACACGCTCGGTCCTTTCGTTTGAAAGCATGGAGTTTTGTATTGCTACTGCAGCGTTGTTAGCAAAAATGCCGATTAAGTTTAGATGGGTTTCGGAGAATGTCCTATCTCTATCCACCAGATTCACGTTCAGTACACCGATGCTTTTCTTGTCAATCTTCAGCGGCACAGACATGGCTGAACTTATACGTCTGCTCTTTTTGGGAGTTCCTGGAAAGTCCGTAGCGTCCACTTGACCGTTCAACAATAAGGGCTCACCGTTCTTAACGACCCAACCGGCTATGCTTTCCCCCATCGGGACCAAAGCATCTTTAGCAAACTCACTCCCCTTCCCGAAAGCTGCCTCTGTTTTAAGCAGTTTTGACTGTGGATCAAGAAGCATTATCGATGATTGATCTGCCTTAAAACAGACCAGTATCTCCTTGGCAATAATATTCAATATGTCGGATAACCTCTGTTGAGAATTAATGACAGAACTCACCTCCATTAGCGCCCTGAGGGTAGTCACATTCTCGCTTAATGTGTATGCAGTCTCTTTTTCCTTAAAAAAGGCTCGCGTAATACGAGCCAGCTTGCGCTGTTGGACGATCATGTATGAACAGAAAAGCAGTATAAGTACAGCCAAGGATACAGAATACTTATAGGCATGGTCTGAGTATATGATCATTTCTGCTTTATCGATGAATCCGAGGAACTGGAGGGCTAACAACGTCAGCGTCAGAAGAAGAATGACAGCCACGGCCAGCAATATTAGTTGCCATACCCTCTTCTCAACCTTGTCGATAGCCTGTGTTTTGGTGTTTACGTGGCTCATAGCGATGGAAGAGATTCGAACGCAAATAATGTGTTATCCATAGTTAGTGGTTTACCTATCATTCGTCACGACCTTGTTATTGAAAACGCCCATTACTCCTAAGTCCTTGCGTTCTGGATCAGTAATCTTAAGCCGATTCACCAGCCCCTTAACAGTAATGTAGGTCTTGGGCTCAAACGAGTCCTGGCTTCCTGCTTCAACACTGACTGGTGCTGTCTGCCTAAGCCACGTCCATTTCCCGCCAAGAAACGCCTGAGCTTGAGCATGTACCTTGTTTAATCTTGTACTATAGCCGACAGCGATTCTGACAGGGCAGCCGGTTAAGTCGCTGAAAGTCATGGCCTGATAAATTGCGTCATGGCGGCAGACAGGCTGCACAGACGTAGCGCAACCCAGCAACAGACTGGCGAGAACAATTCCTGTCGGTGCAAGACCAATAATCGCAGTTATCAGACGACTCTTTTCTGACATCACGGGCTTTCTCAAACGCCTTACAAGTCGCTAATTGTGCTATCGTTTTACTGTATTACTTTACGGCTCTTCCCTTGTATTTTCTACAAGCCATCTCAAAAAAGTGGATCAGGGTTCAGGGCAAGTCGTAGATCCCGAGCTTGCCGTCGGGGGCGCGGGGCGGCGCACAGTCCCGCCGCGGCGGGATGAGCATTTTGAACCGACCCGCAACGCCGCCATGGGGACTCAGACGCATTTTTGAGATGGCTTGTACTCTCTGTTCTTATGATCAGGCTCACATTGTTGCTTCCCATTCCTTTCTTGCAGTTTCCAACCGCCTCGCGAGACTACTAAACTCCTGATGTTTCTTGAGGAGCTCTCTGTATGCTGCCTCCAGGTTCTTTGTGTTGCTGACAAGAGCTTCTTGCAGTTCTGTTCTTTTTGTAATATCTCTCACAAATCCAACCGCATGCCACGCCCCGTGTATTTTGGTCGAAGACAAAGCAAGCTCTATGGGAAATTCTCTTCCGTCTTTCTTCAGCCCGACCAATTCAAGAGTCATGCCCACTGAAGGACTCTCTTCCGTTACCTTGAAGCGATCAAAACCTTCCCTGAACCGCTTCTTGTGGCGCTTAGGCGCGAGTATTGAGTACAGTTCCTTTCCAATCACTTCCCGGGTCGAATATCCGAACAACCTTTCTGCTTTGTCATTCCAGAAGGAGATGTTTCCTCTGTCATTCGTCATGATAATCGCATCTCGAGCTGAACAGATAATCTTTCTGAATTTCTCTTCGCTTTCTCGAAGTGCGTCCTCTGCCCACTTACGCTCGGTGATGTCGACCCCTGTGGTGATGACATATTTAACTACACCTTCATTGTCTGTCAGCGCAGTGTTTGACCATGAGATCAATAGGCGACCCCCGTCCCTCGTCAGCCAGTAGTTTTCGAATTTATTGGGGAATTGGCCAGCCCGCGTCTGGCCGAAGAGAGCTTTGACGGGCTCAATTTCATCTGGAATCAGGAACAGATCCCAGACATGTTTATTCTTCACCTCGTCAAACGAATACCCGGTTGTTTGCTCGCACGCCTTGTTGAACCGGACGATTCGGCCTCGCCGGTCGAGAACTACAACAAGGGCGCCTACAGTATCGAGGACAGCAGAGATGAATCTATGCTCTGCTTCTAGTGCCTCCTGTGCCGCCTTCCGCTGGGCCAGCTCTTGCTGGACTTCCTGGTATAGCCTTCTGTTCTCCATGACTAGGCGCTGTTTTTCAAGGGTCTCCCGCACTGTGGCCAGCACCTGATCCATGTTCAAGGGCTTCGTGATGTAGGCATATGCCCCCTCATTCAGGGCCCGCATCGCTGTTTCCAAAGAGGCATAGGCGGTGACCATGATCACCAGCATGTCAGGATGCATTTCCTTCAATGGTGATAGCAGTTCCACCCCTTCCATGTCGGGGAGCTTAATGTCCAGGAGAGCCACATTGAAGAATCGCTCGCTTGCTTTCTCTAGGGCCTCCCGGCCGGTCCCAGCGGTCTCTGTTTCATAGCCCTTCTTTTCGAATATGAGCGTCAGACTTCTGCACATGCTCTCATCGTCATCCACGATTATGATACTACACTCTTTTGTCTCCATCTTTTCCTTCCCAGGACTTCCTCAAGTTGTTGAGTGTTAATTTCTCGCCACCACCATGGCCACGGCCTCCTCGCCGGTATGAACAATTTTCACTTTGTACCATAGTGTGTTTTTGTAGGTGATGCATGCTCTGAGCCTTCTTCGGCTACCATAACAACTGCTCCACTTCTTATCTTCCTTACTTCTTCAACAAGGGCGATCACCTTTTCCATGTTCAATGGTTTATGTAGGATCTCCCGGGCTCCTACTTGCAGCGCCTCCTGGATAAGGTCCTCAACTGAATATGCGGTCATCATCACCACTACTTCAGCCTGAGGCCTGATCTTCTGGATACTTCTGTACGCCTCCACACCATTCATCAGAGGCATTTTGATGTCCATAAATATCATGTCAAAGTCCGTCTCGCTGACTCTCTTAATTGCCTCCGGCCCGTCTTTGACAGTGGTCACAGAGTAACCATTGCGCTTGAGGACAATAGACATGGTTTGGCACAGGCTGGCATCGTCATCCACGATCAGTATGCTAGGCTTCTCTTGCATGATTCGTCCCCCTTTTTGACCGGCTTGCTTCCCAGACACAACCCCCACTTCGCGTCTAATTTTCCAATTGGGGGGAAACCCCTAAATTCTGTCTTACTCCCTCAAAGTATTCGTCATAATGATTGATAAGCAGATTAAAGGCATTCATGACCTTCCTGTGCGTACCTTCCTCAGTCGCCGCATCAGCTCTGAGCATCAAGTCAACAGAATGCTCAAGTTCTTTAAGGAATTGCCTGTTTACATCGACATCACAAGTTTCAAGGAAAGCGCGATTTTTCACCAGGCAATCCAAAATCACAACCAGGTAAGGTGTCTCTTCCGCCCCTATGGGCAACCTTTCCACCAGATGTGACAGGTGATCGATGACCGAGCATGGCCAGCTGGGCGTTATGTCTTTTTCCAAATACTTTTGAGCCACTTATTCATCCCCCTCAGTTGCTTCATTTGGGTACTGGGTATAGAGTATTGAGTAGTTGGTACTGCTTTCTGCAATATGCAAGTCGTAACCCTCAACCCGTGACCCCTGACCAATCACTCAAAGTTAAATCCCTTCTCACTTAGAACCTTCAAACAAGCATTCACCACCTCAGGGTCATAGAGTGTGCCCTTGTTCTGTAAGATTTCATCCAACGCCTCATCTATACCGCGGGCAGGCCGGTAAGGTCGATGAGACGCTATAGCTTCAACCGTATCAGCCACGGCCAAGATCCTTGCTTCCAGAAGAATGTCTTCATCTGAAAGTCCTCGAGGATATCCAGAGCCATCCATCCTTTCGTGATGTTGATGCACCATTTGAGCAATCGGCCAAGGGAAGTCTATTGTATTCAACATCTCATAACCGGCCTGGGCGTGGGTTTTAATCAGGCTAAATTCAATGTCTGTTAACCGGGTCGGTTTGCTCAGAATTTCGGCAGGGACAGCTATCTTGCCCAAATCATGAATAACTCCCGCCATACGGATTCCATCAATCTGATCTGCAGAAAGACCCATTTCTTTGGCTATAGCACATGCCAGGTTGGCTACACGCCGCTGATGACCAGCAGTATACGGATCCCTCTTTTCCACTGTCACCGCCATAGCTTGAACTATCCCCTCCATGGCTCGTCGCAACTTCTCCAAGCTATGTTGAAGTCGTTGCTCTGCCCGATTCCTCCCAGCAAGCACGGCACGTTCTCTTAGAACGCGTTTCAATCTAACAATCAACTCCCTGACGCCCGCCGGTTTTTCTATGAAGTCGCTGGCTCCTTTCCCTATGACCATTTCATATGAAAAGTCTTCTATATATGCAGTCATGATGATGATGTCGGAATCATATTTCTCCTTTATTATCTTGGTTAATCCAACCCCGTTCAGGCCGGGCATCATGATATCAGTTATAACCACATCCACATTCCTTTGCCCCAAGACTTTCAGGGCTTCTTCTCCATTGCATGCGATGGAACATTCATAGCCGGCTCGTTTGATTCCTTCCTGGGTCACATTCCTGATGGCCTCCTCGTCATCGACTACCAAAATATGAATATGATCAGATCCGCTTCTGTCACTTTCACTCATGACTCTCTCCTGTACCTCCAAGACCTATGTCCATATGCATACCTTTATCGAATGAAAGCATTGCTTTGAAGATCATCGCGCATATCAAGAGTTGCATGGGAGCGATAATCCTTTCTTTTTGTTCCTTCAGCCAGAACGCCATTAATGGTTTCTGCCATCTCGTGCTTGAGGATAGGCTTCATGACAAATGCTCGAATGCCCATGGCCTTGGCTCGCTCTTCTGTTATGCCGTCGCTGTATCCGGTACAGAGTACGATCGGAATGTCGGACCGAATGCGCATAAGTTCTCCGGCCAGCTTGTCCCCTGTCATCTTGGGCATGGTCATGTTGGTGATGACTAGGTCGAATTGCTCCGGTTGTGCGCGAAATACTTCCAGAGCCTCAATGCTGTTCGTGCTGGCTACTACTGTATAGCCAAGGCGCTCCAGCATGTCTTTCCCTATGTCAACTATGGCCTGATCATCGTCCACGAATAGGATGCGTTCATGCCCCATGGAAAGGGGCTCAGCGACCTCGATCTCTGCACTTATTCCCTTTTCAATTACGGGAAGATATACGTGAAAGGTCGAACCTTTTCCCGGGCTGCTATAAACCGTAATTGTGCCTTTGTGACTCCGCACAATCCCGTGGACCACAGCCAGTCCCAGGCCGGTTCCCTCACCCTTTTCCTTGGTCGTGAAATAGGGTTCAAAAATCCGTTCCAGCACTTCCGGGGCCATCCCCTGGCCTGTATCACTTACTGTTAGTCTCAAGTAGGTGCTGGGATCTATGCCTGGGTGTTGGGCGGTGAAGTTAGAATCAAGCTCCACATTGGCCAGGCTGACCTCCAATACTCCCCCCTTCCCATGCATCGCATAACCTGCATTGATGCAAAGATTCATCAACACTTGATAGATCTGGGTGGAATCTGTCTCAATGATTCCGGTGTCGGGTTCTATGTGGTGCCGGATCTCAATGTTGGTGGGCAACGATGCCCTAAGCAGCTTGAGGACCTCTTTGACAACAGGGCTGATCTGCAAAGGTCTTTTTTCTTCTTCTGCCTGACGACTAAAGGATAGGAATTGCTTCACCAGGCGCTTTGCGCGATTCCCAGCCTTAACAATCTCCTGTAATTTGTTTTGTAATTCACTCCCGCTTTCAACATCATCTATTGCCAGCTCCGCATAACCAATTGTGGCGGCAAGGATATTGTTGAAGTCATGTGCGATGCCTCCGGCCAAGGTCCCAATAGCTTCCAATTTCTGGGCCTGGCGGAGCTGAGCCTCAAGGCGTTTTCTCTCAGAAATGTCGATGACCATTGACCGACTTTCAGTGACATTGCCATCACGGTCCCTGATGGGTTCAACAGAAAGGCTTATCCAAATGGGATGTCCATTCTTGTGTTTCATCTGCAACTCTACATCCCGTATTGATTCTCCCATTTTTAAACGCTTGAAAACTTCTTGCACCCTGGATATATTATCAGGTGTATCAGCGTACAGATCGACAATTTTCTTCTCCACCATGTCTTTCATATCATAGCCCAACAATCGCAGGGCTGCCCTATTACACATTAGAATTAAGCCGTCGGCGCTGACAGAAAAATAGGCATTCGGTGCATTCTGGTATAGATCACGATAGCTCTCCTCACTTTCTCGAAGTGCCTCTTCTGCTTGTTTGCGCTTGGTAATATCGCGCAGAGATGCGAGGCATACTTTTTCCCGTTCCCACTCTGTCTTAACCATCCGCATTTCGGCTATTGCCGTTTCTCCATTTCGGCGGACGATGTCAATCTCGGTGTTTTCACCTACGGTCATGGGGAATCCAAAAACCGTATTAATGAGTTTCTCAGTTTTGCACTTGAATAGAGCTCCGGCAGCCGGGTTGGCAAAACGCACAACTCCGTCACTAGCCACAACGATTATGGCATCAGCATTCTTTTCTATAACTTTGCGGAAGTTTGCCTCACTAACTCTCAGTGCCTCTTGGGCCCGCTTGCGCTCGGCCAGTTCTCGCTGTGTCTCCTTGTACAGCCTCCTGTTCTCCATGAGCAGGTGCTGTTTTTCAAGGGCATCCCCGACTGTGGCCAACACCTCATCCATGTTTAAGGGCTTGCGAATGTAGGCCGATGCCCCTTCGTTCAGGGCCCGAACCGCAGTTTCCATAGAGGCATATGCGGTCATCATGATCACCACCATGTCAGGATGTAATTGATTTAGGGGTGCTATTAGATCTACCCCTTTCATGTCGGGCAGCCTGATGTCTATGAGAGCCAGATTAAAGAATCTCTCTTGCGCCTTCTCCATAGCCTCTCGCCCTATTCCAGCCGTGTCAGTTTCATAGCCCTTCTTTCCAAATATCAGCATGAGGCTCGCACATATGCTCTCGTCGTCATCAATGATTAGGATGTTGGTTTTTTCGCTCATATTTCTCTCTCTGGTCGAAAGGTTCTTGGACATTTACCAAATGACCTAGTCAGCTAATTCCTAAATCCTTCAATCCCTCAATTCCCCAATCCCCCAATCCCTCAATCCCTGAATCCTTCAATCCCCCAATCCTTCAATCCCTCAATTCCTAAATCCCTCAATCCCTGAATCCTTCAATCCCCCTGTGGTCAATGGAGAACCTTCGAATATCCTTCAAGCACCACCAACCATACTTTTTCCCTGTTGCTCAAGTCACCGATGATTCTTACTACCGGCGGCGGGTGATTCTTCACCATAGTTGGGGTAGCATATATCTTGTCACTTTCAGCCACTTCCGGATTCTTGATGACATCTATGATCTCAAGAAGATATTGATCTTTAAACTCATCCTCCAAAAGGCCCTTTAAACTGTTAATGGCGTTCACAGAAACTGGTGTTTCGCCTGCAATGTAGAGCTTAAACTTATACATGTCATTCCTCGCATTCTGCATGGCTTATCGGCTCCCCAACAAATGCTTCTTTTTACAAACGCCAAACACCTACAACTGGTTTCAAAACTTTTCTATGAGCCAATTTTGAACATTTTGTTAAGAAGTTCTTAGCAAAGTGAAGCGCAAAAATTGGAACTGTTTGAGGGCGTTAGCCCGAGTTTTTCAATTTTAGCGGCGCGAGCTTAGAACTTCTCAAAATGGACAAACCTGCGATAAGAGAGGTTTTGAAACCACCTCTAGTATCCACCTAAACTATGTTTTCCTCTCTATGGGCAACAGAACTTTAAACTTTGTACCTACACCAACCTCACTTACACACGTGATCTCACCACCCTGAGCATTGACGATACTCTGGGACACAGATAGTCCCAACCCTGTCCCCTTCCCGGGACGCTTTGTTGTAAAAAAGGGGTCGAAGATCTTTGGAACGTTTTCTGGGGCGATACCACAGCCACTGTCAGCAACTGTCACCCGGACAAATTCACCCTCAGGACATATATCAACATCAATCTCTTTTTTCCTGATCCCGTTTAAAGCATCCAGAGCATTACTGATAAGATTGAGAAATACCTGCTGCATATTGCTTGCTTTCACCGAAATCTCAGAAGTCCCTTCAGCCACATGCTGGGTTATTGAAACACTGTCTTTGTCAATGCGATAGGATAACAACTGAAAAACCCGATCGAAGATCACAGCACAACTCTCCTTCACGTATACTTCTTCATCTTCTTGCTCAATACGTGAAAACGTTAATAGGTTTCGTACAATATCAATGCATCGATTTGTTTCACGTTCGGCGTCTCGAAGAACCGTGTGTCTCTTATCGTCTTCAGAGGTGTGTTTGAGACAATACTGAATAAAATTAAGCATACCCATCATCGGGTTATTCAGCTCGTGGGCCATGCCCGCAGTCAACGTACCCAAGGCACCCATCTTCTCTGCCTCGATGAGCTGCGCATGGGACTGCTTAAGTTCATCAAGGGCTTTTTCCAGCCTTTCTTGTATGCGTGTTCGTTTTGAAACTTCTGCATTCAATGCTTCATTCGTCGACTGAAGTTCAGCGGTCCGTCGCTTGACCTTCATCTCTAGGTTATCGCGGGCTTTTCGCAGATCTTCTTCCATTTCCTTGCGATCGGAAATATCTCTTATAACACCGATAGTTCCGACAAATACCTCTGCCTTTGTATTAAGGTTAACCTCGTACATACCGGAACTGTTTATTTCAACGACAATGAATCCGTTATCAAATGGGTCAACAAAACCATGTTTCAACGGATTGCAGTCTTTTACCGCTACCCGTAGCTCAAGGTCTCTTGTTCTCCTTTTCCCGGTCCTTCTCTCATCAAAGAGTTTTGGTGCACTGTCATCACCGGTTAACCTGCCTGCGTATTTTGGTAAAACGATCGAACGGCTGACTTCCTCAACATCCGCAGGTAAGATCATTTCATTGAAATGCGTCCCAATCAGTTCTTTCGGAGCATAGCCCAATCTCCGTACAGCATCGTTGATGAAGGTAAATTCTCCATTCGTGTCAGTTCTGTATACGACATCGGGAATCGTAACCCCGAGACTTCTGAATCTTTCCTCGGAGGCTCTCAATTCACTCAACCTCCCCTTCAGTTCTTCGTTGAGATTTCTTAGCTCGGCGGTGCGTTCTCTTACCAACTCCTGCAGGTGGTGGCGGTGCTTCTTCAATGTTTCCTGTGACTCCCGCAGCGCCCGGGTCCTCTCTGCCACGCGATCTTCCAGTTCTGACGTCAATTGAAGCAACTCGGAGTTACTCTTTTGGAACTCATCATGTGTTGCGTCCAGCTCTTCCTTCAGACCACAGATCGTCTCTTGTGTTTGCTCTAATTCTTGTTTCAAGTTGGTTCTTTTCATGAAGAATTACTTCTCGATCCCCAAGGCTCAAGGGACCGGTCCGCTCTTTGTTTCCCTCTCACCACAACCGCTGTTGCGTTGTCATTGTCCTTTGCCAGTGCGTAATAAGTTCTACAAGTTGATCTCTTGTCTTATGCCCATCTTTCATCTCATGTATCCGCTTTCGCATTGTGGACATCTATCGGGTTGAGTACTTGACCCATAACGTAAAGCCTGATCATACATGGCATCTATTATCAAAATGCCACAGGCCCCTCTAAGACACTCTTTGTAACCATAACAATCTGATCAGCACTAATGGGTTTGCGAACAACCTCAAAGTCTATTCCATCTTTCTCAGCAGCTCTTAGTCCCTCAAAAAACTCTCCATGAAAGGCTGTTACGATATATATAGGTGTCTCCTTGTTTACTTTCTTTAGCTCACGCAATGTTTTGACCCCGTCCATCCCCGGCATTCTCAGGTCAAGGAAAACGAGATCATAATTCCTCTCCTGTTGCATCTTGATCCCTCTCTCACCTGATTCAGCCGTGTCCACCTGATATTCCGTATCCTCAAGTCCCAGGAGAAACGCTTTCCTTATCGCCTCATCATCGTCAACCACTAGAATACGTTTACTCATTTTACATTTTCCTCAACTGTGTACAGCCGTTCGTTAGTTGCGAGCTACGCGTTGCGGGTTGCGCCTTGAAAGGAACGAAATCGCCCAGTACTCAATACCCGGCACCCTAATCACCCCACCTTCTGGTATAGCTTTGCTTTGCTATCCACGCAGCGAAATAGCCTCCTCGTTGCCCCCACTGCCACCTCACACCTCCCAAGTAGAAGAAAGCCCTCTTCGTTCAACCCCTCATGGAAACCTTTCAGCACGTCCGTCTGCAACCCAGGGGTGAAGTAGATAAGCACATTGCGACAGACCACTAGGTCAATGTCATAGTATGGCTGGTCACTGGTCAGATTGTGTTCCCTGAAGCTCGCCATCTCTCTGACAACCGGCTGCACGTGAAATGAATTGTTATGATGGACAAAATACGCTTTCAACCATACGGGCCGAATGCCTTCTATCTCCGTCGGGGAAAAAACTCCTTTCCGGGCACGTTCCAAAACCTTGGCGTCAATATCGGTAGCCAGGATGGTGATGTCCTGCCGTTTGATGCCGAAGCCCAAGGCCTCTATAAGGAGCACGGCAATAGAATAAGGCTCTTGACCGGTGGCACAGCCCGCACTCCAGATACGGAGGTAGCCCCGTCTGTCCCTGTATCTGTCGACAAGCGCTGGCAACACAATCTCCTCGAGGGCCTTGAAAGCCACCTTGTCTCGAAAAAAGCTGGTGACGTTGATGGTCAGTTCGTTAAAGAGCGGCTCGTACTCGCTTGGATCCTTGTCTAGCACGCGAGCGTAATCAGTATAAGTTTGAACGCCTCTGGCGTGCAGTCGTCGGTCCAGACGTCGTGTCAGGGTGCTCTCGTTATACTGCCGAAAATCGAAGCCCCGTTCGTTGTAGATCTTGGTGAGGAGGCTTTGCAGCTGTGTACGGGCTTTTGTCACGTCGCCTGCCCCCTAGTCAGAGAATCCGTTACACCCTTCAAGCCCCAAGCTTCAGAGCTCGCAATAATCAACTCTAAGGTTTGGTAATCCAGTTCAACAGTATCCCAACCCAGCAGATGCAATCGTCTATTCATTTCCTCCATACCAATATGATGACTAGCCGACATGGTGTTAGCCACATTTCTGACAAATCCCGGTATTGCGACCGGCGATAACCCCTTCTTCTCCAATCGCTGTGTCAAAGCTTCATTGAGTCGGTCCATGACTACCCCCTTCTTGCCTAGTTAGCCAAAAACGAGATTTGTAACCATAATGACTTCCCGCCATAACAAGATGCCATCTTTGGCTGAACCGAAAACAACATTCCTGTGACCACTTACGACTGTTTCGCATGTGATGTCTCCAGCCTCTTCAGCATTGCTTCAAGCCTATCAAGGGAATGTGTCACCTTTTCGCAATCGGTCCCGTGCCTGAAGGGAGGCTTGTTTGCCCACGTGCTCTTCGCTTCATATTGCGGAGTATCCAATACTTTCCGTCTAGGCCGGTACAAAACCTTCCCTAAATCCCTCAGTCGCTGCAAGCCGCGGAGATCACCGTGATTATAAACAATGACCTGATGACTGCTGGAAAAAGTCTGTTGAAACTTGTTCTTGACTTGCGACTCCCTCAAGTTGAGGGGGGAGCACAAGGGACAATTACTTGCGGGTGTAGCAAGGTTCAGGAACAATATAGGTACGTTGATTCCCATGTGTTTACACGCAGCTACCAGGTTATTGGTCTCCTGGAAGGCCATCTCCGTCAACATCGTAACCGCATACAATGCACACCGGCCTGGGTGAATCAAAAGGCTGCGCAGACGCTTGAGTTCTCTCGACATGTACACCAATCGTTGGGAGCTTTTGGGGAGCGGAAAAGTTCGCTTATATTTCACGAATATGCGAAAAAGCAGGTTGACCCATTGGTCGATGACTTCTGGAAGCTCTAAGAGCCGCAGCAGATGTCCTGTAGGCGCTGAGTCAAAGATTAAGACGTCGTACCGTTTTTGCCCCAAAAATTTCATGGATAGGCAAAGGGCCATAACCTCATCCAGACCAGGAGGTGACAAGTCCATGACCCGTTCCATTAACTTGCGATCGAATGTCAGATCGAGATTGGGTGAAATGGCCTCCAGACATCTTTCCACCTCATCCACATACTGATTCTTCAACGCTTCCAACTCTGCATGGGCATCGATCTCCATGGCCGTGAGCCCTGGGGCCAGCCTTGTGGGTTCAGGACCGATTTGTGTATTCAGACAAGCGGACAGCGAACGGGCTGGATCCGTGGAAAAGAGGAAGACCTCCTTCCCTTCGAGATCAGCGGCCAGACGAACTGCCGTGGCACACGCGAGCGTGGTCTTTCCAACCCCACCCTTGCCGCCAAAAAGCAGCAGCCTTGTCTCAGGACTGAGGAGATCCGCGGGTTCCTCAACCTGGATAGGTGGATGTGATAGCACAGTGCGGTCTGCCGTGATGCGTTCCCCGATCGTATCGGGTTCTGGGCCATGGATCGCGCGTTGCGGATTTTCCAATGGAAATACACCTGCCCAGAATACCTCGAGAAATCTCGGACCACGGGTCTCTTGCACGTACAGGGGAACACCCCAGATAAAATGCTCTGATGATATATTGAACAAATTCTTCACCTGCTTTATCTGGCGGGTGCGTCCATCCGCACATAAAGTACAGGCGCTCTCCGGATACAGCATATTGACTACGATGTCGGTAACCGGCATCTTCGATCGCTGCAATTCATCCAAGAACCTTGCTGTCTCATGGACGCTCAGGGCCTCAGCAGTCATAACGGGTATGAAACAGCAACGAACGGGGTCCTGTAACAGAGTCTCCATCTGTTTGACCGAACCAGCCAACCATGGGAGGAATCTATCGAGCTCATCCCGACGATATGATCCTGTGAATAGTCGCCTCATATAGCGCTGCTTCGCCAACAACGCATCGAGTGCCTTGAGCCATTTCCGTATCAACTCTGGCATAGCCAGCAGCCGGAGCGTATGGCCAGTTGGCGCGGTATCCACCACCACAGCGTCATAACGCCCCTCTTCAACCCACCTGCAGATCTCAAGAAGGGCCATCAGCTCGTCAAACCCGCGCAGAGAAAGATCCAAGATCTGGTTGATGTCCTCATTATCCAGGAACGTTCCGCGCCATCCCATTTCCCGAAATCTCTGGTTGTGGTTCTCCTTGAACTTCGCCAGACATTCATGGGCATCCAATTCGAGGATATCCAAATTCTGGGGAGGGACAAGACCGGTCGTGCTATCGGCCAGAGAGTGAGCCGGATCCATGGAAACAAGGAGGAAAGTTGCCTCTGGATGGCATCCGGCCAATTTCAAAGCGGTCGCTGCCGCACAAGTGGTCTTGCCAGCACCACCTTTACCCCCAAAGAGTAACAGTGGTCGATAATGTTCCTGCAAAAAAAGTGGCAGTTTGCTGTCGTTCAGATTCATCTTCTTCTCAGATACGGATTGCACGCGCCTCTATTTCGTCCAATCGGTTGAAAATCCCTTAGATCTCTCCAAAAGCGTTACGGCTTGTTTCTGCCGAATTCCTGATCGAGGGTGGCCTTAGCGTAAAGGGCCCTTCAATTGCCCCTCACGTAAGGAGAACATCCTCTGTCGAGTCTTCTCACACCGGATCAGGCGCGATGGCTATCATCTGAATAGCCACGGTGTACTTCGAGGTAGATCTCGACTCACAAGTTCGTTTACCGTGCTGACCTCACGTGATTCACGCTCTATAACTGTGGAGCAAGCCTCGCGCCACATTGAGAAAAAACATCGCTTTTCTTGTAACCCGTGGAAAATCAAGGCTGGACGGGAGGTTGGCTTTTGGGAAAACACCGTGAGAATAGAGATTTGGGAATGTACGCTATGGAACAAGCTCCCTCGTGTTAAGGATTTCGTTCCATAACCGTATCTGACTGGATACCGCTTGGGGAGTTAAGGAATTGGGGATTGAATACTCGATGCTGGACGGTCGATAGGGTCTATAAGACAAAAACGTTAAGTGAAGAACGCGCGATCTGGATCACCTTCATAATCTCATCGTGCCGGAAAGGCTTGGCAATGAAACCTGAGATCAATCCCTCTGCCAAGGCCTGCTGTATCCCTTCGTCATCCCCGTAAAAATAACCCGAAATCATCACGATACCTACGGAAGGATCAATCCTTCTAATCAGCCTCGCCAACTCTAGCCCGTCAATGTCAGGCAGCTTCGCGTCTAGAAGGACCAATCGGAAACGGTTCGGTTCCATTAGTGTGAGTGCTTCCCGGCCGTTTAATGCCTTTTTTGAGAGAAATCCGTTTTTTTTCAGCATGTGCTCCAAAGCCCAGCACATATCCTGCTCATCATCTACGACGAGAAATGTCTTGTCTTGGTCTTTCATTGTTTGTTACTTGAACTGCAACAGCGAGCGCATTCATGGATGGAGAGAAATTCTGAGACATGACACTACAACTGGTTTCAAAACCTTTATAGGAGCCAATTTTGAACATTTTGTTAAGAAGTTCTTAGCGAAGTGAAGCGCAAAAATTGGAACTGTTTGAGGG
>SDBU01003537.1_pt1 | contig 19795 bp, 32 predicted proteins | sample 2277071 | NCBI WGS metagenome assembly SDBU01 (sample SAMN10397929, study PRJNA504765) | marine sediment metagenome | isolation source: marine sediment core GS08_GC12, 126 cmbsf | place: Arctic Ocean: Gakkel Ridge, Loki's castle | collected 2008 | reverse complement strand
TGCCGCCACGTCCGGGGCGATGCCCTCGTTGAACATATCGAGGACGAGCTGCCGCACGCCCGCCTTCGTCGCCGCGTTCACCAACCTGATCTGCGTCGCCGCGTTCACCTCGGCCCACGTGATCACTTCTGGATTCGTCGCGTCGAACGTGAATATCAGCTCGCCCGTCGGGATCGGAACCGGCTGGAGCGCTCGACGAACAGCACGACTGCGCTGAACTTCGCGCGTCGTCGCGACAGCGTTCGAGAGACGCATCAGGTGGTCTCCGAGTCGTCGGGTGGCGATCCCTCGCCAACCCACGTCCCGCGTCGCGCTGCAGCTTGTGCTGTGGAGTCCCCACCCGCTGTGAGCGTCGCCAACAGCGCGTCAGCCATAGACTCGTCTGCGGCCTCACCGGCTTGAGCGATGGCCAGTGATACAAGCCGTTCGACTTCGACCGCGTCGCGATCCTCCAGCGCCGCCTGAACCGCGTCGACGTCGAGAAAGTTCTGGGCATTTTCGAGCATCCGCCTTGCGATGCCCTCGATGCGCCCGACGTTCGCATCCGCCGCCTTGTGAATCGCTCGGAAGTTCGGATCGTCTGGCGCTCGATCGACAAACCTCGTGGCGCAGTCGCGCCGTACTTTGATGCGACGCTTCGCCAGCCTGAGCTGCTCGACCGCGCCACCCAGTTCTTCGTCGGTAACGTCCGCGGTCGGCGCCAATCCCAGGATCTGGTCGCGCATCTCCTCGGCCAGCACGATGATCCGACCCTCGGACTCGAACTGAGCCTTGTTCGCGGTCGCCAGCGTGCTGGTGACTTCGGCTTTCTCTTGCTCGTTCAGCTCGTCGATCTCAGGCCAGGCCACCGTGTACGTATCGGGTGTTGGCAGACCCTTATGCTCGATCAGACGATCCGTGAAGTCGCGCACCAGATCCGTCCCGACAGTCGAGCGACGCGCGCTCACGTTCTCACTCCAGCTGTTGCGATCTTCTGTTGATGCCAGCTCGCCGCGCTCGCTCCCGGTGAGGAGTCGAAGCGGTATGCGCGCCGTCGAAGCGACCAGCATCATGATGGCGTCGAGGTTCGCCTTGAACGCCGATACGGCAGCCGCTAGCAGGTTCGCCTTGACGCCGCGCGTTCGGAAGACAGTCCTGAGCCCATGCAGCAGCTCGTCGACCTCTTCATCCATTGCCTCCTCGTCCTCGGGCTCCATCTCGACTTCTGGATCCATGTCGAGCTGGAGCCAGGGCTGGGCTCGCTTCCAGGCCGCTTCGGAGCCACCGCCGACGACCTTCATAATGTCGTCGAGATAGTTCCAGTTGGGTCGCAGTCGAGGCGTTCCGAACACGTCGTCCTCGACGAGGTCCTCTGCGAAGTGGATAACCCGAGACCAGTGAACGCGCTTCGCCACGATCGACTGCCTGGACCTCGAGCCGGTGGCCGACTGCGACGATCCGAGCGTCAGCTGATAGAACTCAGGAAGCCCGAAGCGCGGGTCCGAAGGCTCGGTAACATAGGAGTCGATCTCGGCTCGGTCCTGGGGAATCGGCCGAAGGTAGATGATCGAGTCCTGCCCGGTGAGGGTCGGCATCGGTTGGTCCATCGGCTCGTCGCCCTCGACGCCTATCAACAGCACCGCGTACTCGCCGATGCCGGCCAGCACGTCCGCGCGTCTGAACTTCGACCAGACGTTCAGGCGATCGACGAGGTCGGCGAACTCGGTCTCAAACTCAGTTTCGACATCGGGCGCTGGATCTTCGACGAGCGACGGGCCACCGAGCCACGTCGCGTCTGGGAAGGCTTCGATGAGTCGCTTGGCGATACCGCCGCGCCTGTACCGATGAAGGTAGTCTGCGTAGCTCAGGCGGTCCTGATAGCCGAGCGCGCACTCCATATCGCGCAGACCGCCGAACGTCGCGCCGACCTTGCTCGCCAGGTGCGCTCGGTTGACGATGTCGCTGAGCTTGCGCATCGCCATCGAACGGATGCGACCCATGCGACCGGTGCCGTTGCCATCGTCTGATTGAGCTTGCGCCATCGGGACGTCCCGCTTTCGCGGACCCATTGGCGCGCTCGGTTGGTTATCCCGGTCCCTCTGGCGCGGTGTCGTCTGGCGACGATCGGCGGCTAGCGCGCAGGCCTTCGAGACTGGCGGCGAATTGACTTCACCCTATATCGCCAAGTCGGATTTTGTAAAGCGTGAGTCCTCAACAGTGACGACGATGTCGCACGGGATGCATCTCACTTCGCCTGATCTGATCCACGTCGAGCGCTTGCGTGTCGGGCGCATGTACAGGGCTCCGCTCGACGCTCGTTCAGCGAGCAACGCGTGACAGCCAGGACACCGTACAGGCGTCAGCGTCTCCCGCTCTTCTTGCCCTTCCCCCTCAGCCCGGTCGACCTCTTCCCCCAACTGCCACCCCGTTTCCTTTTCTTCTTAAGCTGCGGTATCTCGACGAACGCGAGCATCACCGCGTCACCTTTATCGGGGCTCGACACGCCCCGGCGTTTCATATCGTCCTTGCTCTCGATCTGGATTTTACCCTGGCTCGTCGTCTTGAACTTGATGGCGCACAGCTGCGCCGCGAGGTCGTCGTCCTCAGGGTCAATGTCGATGTCGCCAGACTGGAACCGATCGCGCAAACCCCACCAGCCCTCGGCACGTAGATTTCTGTACTGTTCGTTGTCGGTCGCCGGCAGCGAGACGTTCACCCCGATCACCGGTTTGCCTTGCTCCAGCGCTCGATCGACGACACCTTGACCGATCCCAATCTTGTCGACGCGCGCGTCCTCGGCTCCCGTCTCGTTCAGGATCCTGATCAGGTTGCCGCACGACTTCATCGTGTCGGGTTGCTGATCCGTGAGCACGAGTCGAACGTGCGGGCCGCGCCGGTGAGCGATCACGTTCATATCTCCGCCCGCGCCGACGTCCATACCGAGGCGGTTCGGAGCGCTCGGCGCCAGCTCGCGTAGCTGAGCCGCCTTGACCCAGCTGATCGGGATGAGCCCGTCGGTGCTGGTGTCTGGAAACTCGCCACGGATCTTCGCGAGCCAGAGCGGGTTCTCCTCGCCCCAGCTTTTGCGCTTCTCTGCGACCCACGTCGTGCCGATGAGGACCGCGCTCAGATCGTCACTGATCGACTCGTCGGTGAAGTTCGGCGTCTCGAAGGCGTCGATGCTGATGACGTTCCAGTCGCTGCCGGGCTCGCAGACTTTCGCGAACTCGCTCTCAGCATGATCAGGGTTGCCGATCGCGAGAAACGCCGAGCCCTCGTTGGCGATCAGCGTGTCGCCGGCCTCCCAAAGCGACTGCGGGATGCCTGCAGCTTCGTCGAAGATCACGAGAACAAACTTTGCGTGAATTCCTTGAAATGCTGCTGGATCGAACTCGTCTGGCTTCCGGCCGTACGCCACCATCTCGTCGTTGCCGGCCGGCATTCTTATCCACCACTCTTGCTGGTTGCAGCGACCGGCCATGTCGGCGCGAGCGTGAGCGCGACCTATCTCGCGCCAGAGGATCGCCTTGACTTGTGAGTTCGTCGGCGCGGTCGTGACGACGAACGCCTCACCTAGCTCGTGCGTCTCGATCCACCAGGCGGCGATGCGCGCGGCCAGCCACGACTTCCCTGATTCGTGGCACGAGTGGACAGCGGTGCGTCGATTGTCTCGAACCGACCGGATGATCTCCCGCTGCTTGCTCCAGATCTCCTCCCCGAGACGTTCGCGAACCCACGTGACGGGCTCGGCAGAGTATCGCTTCTTGACGGGATCGGGAGTCGGATCGAAGTATTCAGCGACGAGCGCGAACGGGTTGGGTGGCGGGCCGGGAACATGAGTACTCCTCTCCGCCACTTCCACCTCCTTCGCTCAGCTATCTTGCGCGTCTGTCTCGTGCGCATTGATCAACCCGCTTGACTCGACACGTGCGGCAGCCAGCGACCCGAAAGCGGGCGTACTCGCGCCGACACTTCAAGCCCTTCAGCATTCCACATGTCAAGCAGTTCGAGTATCGCACGCCCGTCGGCGACTCAGGAGAATGAAGAGCGACGCGCGCCGATCGCGGATCCAAGGAGGAAACAGATCCGGTAGCGGTGGGCGGACGCGCGTCGCTCTGGCGGTTCTTCATATCGGTGTGGGCTCAGACGGTCTCTCGTGCTCGACAGTACGGAACGATCCGCGCCGTATCAGGTCGAGCCCCAGCTCAAGTATTCCACCCAGGTCCCTCGTGTCGAGTTGCATGCGTGTCGCATTCGACTGGATGTTGATCACCGCAAGGCTCGCCCTCTCGTCGTCATCGCCGACGTCGACGACATACACGACGGCGGCATCGGCTTCGTGACTCTCACGCAACATCGCCAGCAGCTCGCGCTCCTTCTGTGTGCTCGGTCGCGTCATTGCTTATCCGTGCTCTCTGCTGCGGCGACGTCTGCCTGATGCTGCTTCAGCCTTGCGTGTCGTCGAGTGCGATCACTCGCAGCTGGACCTTCATCATCCATCGCGTCTTCAAACCCCATCACGGTCAGCGAGTTGAAGTGCTCCATCGCGACGCGCGCTTCCTCGCCTCTCATCCTGATGACGAGCGAGCCTGCGCGCTTCTCAAAGTACGGGCGCTTGAGCCAGGTGTCGATCAGGGCATAGACGGCCAAGATGCTGAAGCAAATGACGACTGCTACGGGCCAGGTGATCATCGTTCCTCCTCTGTGCGTATCGCGTTCAGATTCAGCGACACGATTCGCGTCATATCGTACCTCGACGTGTCGGCGGCCAGTCCATCGGCGACAACGACGTCATCGAACACTCCGACGATCTCGTCGTTCCGCTCGCCGTAGTCCATCCACCCACCGATGACCACGAACAGTCTCGAGGCGGCAGGTGGCTTCCACGGGCGCGGCGCCCTACGGAGCGCTTCGAGATAGCCGCACGTGCAGTCGTCGCCGACGCGCCCCGGGCAGCCGTCGAGATGATCTCCGAACTGCACGATGATCTCCCGTAGCTGATCCGTCGCTGCGTTACGGAGTCGCTGATCGAGCGCCGTGGCGATCGTCGCTGTCAGCTCATCGTGTCGGCTACAGTCGCAGGGCGTGAACGTACAGTTCATCGAGTGCGAGCGATCGTGTCGCCTCAGCTCGCGCAACGCCTGTCTCGGATCACTCATCGCGCTTCCCGCCGAGTCCCATACCGACGCTTCCCTTCTCGCCGAAGGCAGTCGATTCGAGGGCGTCGCACAGCTCGATGGCGCGGTCGAAGTAACCGGCCAGCTCGTCGCGTTTCGCTCGCAGCGACTCGGCTGTCCAGGGGCCCCTACCGGCGCGACTCTGTCCGTCTGCGAACAGTTCGTGTACCTCGCCGTGGATGCTCCCGATCGCCGAGCTGACCAGCGTCCGAAGCTCCTCCAGAGTGATCTCGATTGCCTTGCGTCCTGGGTCGCTCATCGTTCCTCCTCTTGTTTGCAACGAGAATGGCGCACGTGTGCTCGCTCCCCCCAGGACGTGACAGTAGGCGTAGAATCCGCAGTCCGGGCACGTGTCGGCATACGGCGCATCGTCAGGCAGATTCCTCTCCGGTAGCTCGGGATGAGCGCACGCTTGATGCAACTCCTTCAGCTCCCGACCCAGCGCCTGCTGCTCCAGTTCCAGTGTCGCTACCCTCTCCCTGATCTGCTCCCAGCGCTTCATGTATCGTCTCCGTCGTCGATGGCTTTGATCAGCGCCTGGATGCGCTGGACTTCCGCGCGACTATCCTCTGCAGAGCTACTCCGTCCCGGTGCCGACGCAGCAGCCAGGAGCCCATCGAGTACCTCGAGCCACGGTCGCACTTCGAGCAACGCCTGGGCCATCTTGAGGCCCGTTCCGCGCATCGCTTTGTCGTACGCCGATTGGATGCCCGTGACGTCTGCGAGTTGGGGATTCTCCCTCAGGTCTTCAGCCAGGCTCACGATCGTCAGCAGCGTATTCATAAGCGGATTATTCCTGCGCGAGTAGCGCCGTAGTTCGGGATCGGACATGTGGCGTCGATCGACACTTCGGAGGAGCAGCGTGGCTACCTCGCCGCACGACGGACAGCGAAGATCATTCGATCTCGGCTTGTCTGGAACGGGCCTGCCGAGGCCTGTGGTCTTGACGACTCCGGCCCAGCGACAGCCGTAGCAGAACAGCGGGGCTCCGCCGTGCTCTTCCGAGTGGCGCACAGCCATTTCCTGCGTACGATTCTGCAGCGGTTCGCTCATCGCCGACCTCGCCTGCGATCGTGCGTCGAGTCGGGAGCGAGCGAGGCGTTGAAGCCGTCGCCGCACCTCGGGCAGCGCCAGCCGACGACCTCGTTGGTCTTTCTTCCGCGTCTGCCGATCCTGAACCGCTTACGGATCGGATCGAGCGGGCATGTGCATCGACCGCAGACTACTCCGCCTTGATCCGAAACGCGTGCTTCCGCTGGCGGCCTGTTGCCGTTCATGTGTTTCCTCCTTCGAAGCTGCCTGCCTATCCGCCGGTCGCGATTCTATCATCTTGCGCAGAAGCCCGACTAGGACGCGCCGTCCGCCTAACGCGACGGGATAGTACAGAGCTTCGAGTGATCGCGCCGCCATCGATGGCACGCTGGTTGGAATCACGACCCTCGGAGCTCCGCTATCCACGTGCGGGGATCGACGCAGCCATTGGTCAGCTCCCGACGCTTCTGGCGCTCGTTACTGTTCCACGTCGAGCGCGGCCGGCTTTCGAGCGCGTCGAGCCACTCGGCGTCTCGCTCCGCCAGATCAAAGACCCCAACAAGCAACGAGTACAGGGTGCCGGTACCTGCTTTCGTGAGCGGTGGATACAGCGAGACGCCCAGGCCGTACGGCGTGCTCACGACCCGGGCGTCGGCCATCAGTCGAACGGAGTGCGCCGCTCGTCGGGCTGCTCGGCGTCGGGCTCGGGCTCGGGCTCCAGCTGGAGCTTCGGGCCCTCCGAGTAGAACGGGAACGTATGCAGCACCCGCCCCTGCTCGTCGAGTTCTTCGACCACGGCGCTGACGCCCGTCGCCTGGAGCGCTGCAGCTCGCGCCTTCAGGATCGAGGCTACTGCGCCACGCTTGCCGCTCGTGATGACGCTCCCGTCGTCGTCGACGCCCGAGTATGGTCCAGGCACCTTCGAGAATCGAAACACTCTCATCTCATCGCTCATCTGTGATCGTCTCCAAGTCAGCGACGAGTTCTCGCGCCGACTCCGTAAGTTCCGTTACGGCGACTCGACGCTGCGCCGACGTGAGCGACTTCGCTGAACGAAGCCCTCTTGCGATCGCGTGCGCTTTATTCGACGCCACGGATAGTTCTTTCTGTCTTCCCATTCTACCCATCCTGCCTCCAGGATCTTGCCACGCAAGCGGGGCGGCTGTCTGTGAGCCGTCCTTTATCCCCGGCGCTTGTCGTTCACCGGGCAGCTCCCGCCCCGCTGCGTAGCCAGGAGTCGTCGAGCCTACTCCGGGGTCGGTCCGGGCACCTCCTGGTCGCCCTCGACAGCATCCGGTCCCGCCTGGTCGCTCATATCGCCTTCGGCGGCCGGCGCCACCTCGTCGATGTTGTCGTTGAGGAACGCAGCGCCCGCGCCAGCCAGCAGCACGCCGAGCTTGATCCCGCCGCCCGACGAACCGATCGCCTGGATCAGCTGCTGGATCCGCGGCAGCAGCATCGTCGAGCCGAGCGCGATTTCGAGGATATCGTCCCAGTCGATCTCACCTGGGTCCTCGTCTTCGAGCTGGGCCTTGACCAGCTCATAGATCAGGTCAGCGGCCTCGGCGACGACCATCTGCGTCTCCGTCACCTGAGCCTTGTTACGATCGAACGACATGCCTACCTCCTTCTGTTTGGCGGGTCGGGATCGACTCGCCGTATTGGGTGGCGGGCATCGGTCTCGGTCCGGCCTATCCGCTCAAGAGGTCGCCGTAGCGACGTAAACGGCCTCAGCACGCCACGTTTCCCGATGCCCGCCATTACTCAGCTACTCGCCCTCCTCCTCGCCGACCGGCATGCACTCGTTCGCGGCCGTCTGGGTGAGTTGGAGGCGACCGATGTTGAACCAGACCTCGAGGACGTTCCCCTCGGGGTGGATCCTCTCCACGAGTGCCTGGTCGGCGCTGCGAAGGTTCTGAGCCATCGACGTCACGGTCCCGTTGTAGCCCGTAACGGTATCCGTAACGGAGCTGCCGAGCTTGATGTCCATCCTGCCTCCCTGTTGGTTGGTTGCGAGTCTCTCACTGGACTCGCTGGTCGAACAACACTCTGCCCTTCAACAGCTCGCTCGCTCGCTCGAACCTGAGCGCTCCGGGAAACGGATCGTCGTCGACCTCGCATGGGATCGCGAAGTCTGGCGGGAACGCATCGTCAGGCACGGCGAGCGCATCGTGCACCGCGCTGATCTCGATGAGCGCGCTGGTCCCGTCACGATATCTCAGAACGGCGTACAGCGACTCGTCGCTCATTGTCTCCACGTCAGTTTGAATATTTCCCATGCGGTCCATACTGTGAACAGCACGGCGTCTCCGAGCAGCAGAAGGACGAACGTCCTCCGGTCGCCGCGATCGCGGTCCACGTCCTGGTGGACGCAGGGGCCGCGATCGCAGGTGGAGCACGTAGCTCCGTTGGCGATCGACTCAGGACCGGCGCACCACTGGCTGTCGCTCATCGACCAACGTACCTCCAGAGCGCCGCCCACATGATCACCGCAACGATCCAGAGACCGAGCACCATCTGTCCGTCGCTCATCCGATCCACCGGACCAGCTGATCGAGCAGGCCGAGCACGATCCCGACGGCTATGCCGAAGGCGACGCCGACGGCAACCAGGACTGCGAACCCGACCAGGCGACAGTATCGCGCGCAGCGCTTCGAGCAACACCCGTCCATCGTCCAAGTGCCACACCACTCGCAAGGTCTCATACTTCGATCACCACATCTCGGAAGCACTCGGCGATGATCTCACGAAGCCCGGTGTGTTGCTCGTCGACGCCCGACTTCAGCAGGCCAGCCACGCCCATCTTCCCGAGTATCGCACTGATCGCGCCACGCATCAGCAGCGCGGTATCTTCAGCGAGCGATACCTCCCGCTCGGCGATGCCGCACGCGATCGCAGTCTTGGAAACCTCGACCAGGTGACGTCGCTCCTTCTGGTACATCTGAAGCCAGACGCTCGGCGCCGCTTGGATCGTCCCGGTGTGCGTCTCAACGTCGAACTTCTGGTGCGGCATCGACGCCGCACCGCCGACTTGAGTCTGCTGCTGCAGCTGCTCTTCGGTAGGCCCCCAGACGAGCGCGTTGGGATCTGAGCCGTGGATGATCGACGCGAGCCAGGTCACGTGACCGTACGTTCGCCAGACCTCGTGAAGCAGCGCCGTGTGCGGATCTATCTTCCGCGGCAGCCCGTACGTCACGACAGCTTCGAGCGCCATAGCCTTCTGGTGATGCTGCCTAACCGAAGCGGTCGCGCCTCCGTGCTTCTTGCAGGGGCCGCGGGTCATGTCCTTGACGCCCCAACCTGCCGCCTGTCGACACCGACCCTTGCCGTCGACCTTCTTGCCGTTGCACTTCCCCGGCACCACGTCCCACGGACCGTAGTCGGGCTTCGATTTCTTCTCGCTCATCACCAGCGTGGCCCAGTGCCGCGACTGCCGCCGCGGCCCGGCCCTTCGACCCGACGCCGTGCGTCCGTGCTGTCGGACGGGAATCTACACTTCCCGAGATGTTGCACCGTCATCAAGCAACGCTCTCCTCGTCGCAGCTTCGAGCATCGTGCCGCGAGTTGCTCCTGTATCGTCTTCTGCTCAGTCATCGAGGGCGCTCATCAGCAGGCCGTAGTTGGCATAGCTCATCTGCACGCTTCCTCCCCACGGATCGACCCCCAGATCCACGACGGGAAAGCTGACACCCGTCGCCTCGCTCGCCGTCTCGTAACACGTTCGGCACATCTCGGCGTGGCGCGAGTCGATGCACATGCAGGTGCAGACGCCGATCAGGTTGTTCGCTTCCGCTCTGGTCATCTCGTCCTCATATGCCCCTGCGATCGCCGTGCCGCAAGTGGGCCGCCGCGGCTGATCATCGGTACTTCTTCAGCAGGTCGCGTGCAATCTCCTCCGCTTTCTTCAGGCTGAAGACTGGCGATCGAGAGACGAACCGCTCGTGCACGCAGGTGGCGTATTCAACCCGGGGAGCCCCCATCACCACCTGTGGCGTCTGTGGCGCGATGTGCGATCCGCTGGCGAGAAACATCCCCTTGTCGGCTTTGAGGTCTACCGCCAGAGGGAATACAATCGGCCCGACGGACGCCATCGACTGCCCGAGGTTGCGGAACGCCTTCGTCGCGTTCAGGAGGGCTTGCTCGGTCGTGACGGCGAACTGCTTGGCCATCTTGGTGATCGTCCTGCTCAGCAGGTCGGTGTCGAGCTTCAGCTTGAACTCGATCTTTCCCACGGGGTGCTGGCGGATGCCGAGGCTGTCGATCGTCACCCAGGTTCGAGTCGGCTTCTGGATCGCGTCGAAGCTGGAGGGCTTGGAGCCGTAGACGGTGGACCGCTGCGACGACGTGACGCTGCCTGCTGCGTAGCCTGAAAATGACGCCGTGTGCTCGATTCCCAACGGAACGGCGGCGTCGACTGACGACGGTAGGGACGTGCGGATGTCGCAGCACGTTGCGAACCAGAGCGGGACGCCGAGAGACCCTGGAACCAGCGATGGAATGGATGCTGGAACCGACCCCGGTACGCTTCCGAACGTCAGGTGTTCGCTGCTCACTGGGAGTCCTCCGATCGGGAACTCGTCCTTCGGGCTGTCGTTGTGTAGCGTGACGTCATCGGGTACTCCTTCGTCGAGCGTGGCGTCGCCGAGCGATACGGGCAACAGCACACACCTGCAGTTGGTATGTAGGTAGATTGGAGGTTGTTCACGCGCGCGGCGCGTCACGCGGGAGCCCTGCGGTCAGGTCCGTCGAGTTTGAGGACGGGACCGAGCTCAACGAGGCGGGACGCGATCGCCTGGCCGTAGAGGCTTTTGATCGCGTCTCGCGAGCTGTGCATGGTGACGATCGTCGGCAGCGATTCGTCATACCGAACTCGGACGATTCTCGTGATCACGTCGAGCGCGAAGTCGGTCGGCCTGATCCCGCTGAGGTCATCGAGCATCAGCACGGACGGATACGTGTGGTAGGGGAACGCTGAGCCACGGCCTCCGACCGCATCTTTCGCCTCGTCGACGATAGCAAGCGCGCTGCGGAACAGCCGTTCTCGTTGGAACAGCTCGTTGGCGATCGCGGACATCAGGTGGGTCTTTCCGACGCCCGTCGGGCCGACGATGACGAGTCCGTCGAGCCCGCGGAAGTTGCGCAGCATGTCGCCCGTCTCGACCCAGCCCTGACCCTCCATGTGGCGACGCTCGGGCGTGTCCTCGGGCAGGTGAATGATCGAGTCGACGAACTGGATGGCTGGCTCGATCTTTCTCGGATCGAAGTCCCTCAGCTTCGCTTTCTGGAATCTGAACGGCAGGTCATTCGTTGCGATTTGCTGCACGGTCATTCGTCTCCCCCTTTCAAGTCTCGCATCACTCGGTGAACGAACACTCGCGCAGCGCGGAGCATCGTCGGGGTAGGCTCGATCGGCTCGCCGTCACCGTGATCGTCCGTCAGGGATTCGAGCAGACCCTCAACAGCTCGGCACTCATAGCCGCAGGTGTGATCCATCGCTTCCGTCAAGTCCATCCGCCATCCTCCCCTGGCTTCATCGCCCGTTCTCGATCCTCGTCTGGCGTCGAGCCCCTCTTCAGCTTCTCGGGAAACACTCCCATCCAGTCGCTGGCAATCGCGACGTCGATGGCTTCGCAGGCGATCAGAGGACCGACCGCTGACAGTTTCTTCATCTGCATCTTGGCCGCTCGAACCGAGACCTTCTTGCCGCGATCCTGCCTGCGATATTCGAGCCACTCGCGCCACTTCTCAACGAACGCTGTGACGCGCAGAATCTCCGGCAGGTCGACGCCTGGAGCAATCGCCAGATCGGCCCCGATTGCAGAGGATGTAGCCACGTCAGAGGTTTCTATTTCTTTGAACGTACCTTCTGAGGTAGTCACATACAAGAAGAGAGAGACGCGCGTAAGCTGGCGAACTGCTGGCAAAATACTGGCGTTCGCTTTAGCTTTTGCCAGACCTCCCTTTCTGCCGGAATCACGACGGCTCTTCACGACCTTCTGCGCTTCCCTGATCGTCCGCAACATACGGCGATTGAAGAATCCGTGTTTTCCGAGCTGGAATTTTTCCGAGATAATTCCGCGCACGATATCCGCTTCGTCATCGCTCGCGACTCCGACCATTCGAATGATCTGGTGCTCGTCCTTCGGCAGGTATCCTTCACGATCCCACTGATGGTTCAGAAGCGTAATGTAGGCACCTCTTTGAGCCAGCGACATGTGCGCGGTCGACGCGAGGAACTTCACAGCGAAGTGCTTGTACCAATCCAACCGACGCCCACTTCCTCTCTGCCCAAAACGAAACGGTCCCGGAGCGCTGCACCCGCTCCGGGACCGTCTGTTGTCGACCTGAGCCGACGCTGCAAACTCGTTGCGCGGGGTGCAGCCGCGTCCGTCTGTCGCGCTGCCATTCTAACAGCGCTCCTTCGAGTCGTCGAGTTCGCCCGCTGGCAGCTCTTGGATATGGCCGCACTCAACGCACTGCGCGTTGCGTCGCCACCCCTCGTGCTGCGGGCCGTAGGCGTGGCCGACCCATCGATGCGTGCCGCACAACTTACATGTCCACGTCGTGCACGTCTCGCGATCGCTTCGCGTCGAGTCGTCCACGCCCGGTGCAGATCGCGTCGCCTCGGCTGGCTCGCGACGAGTCACCACGCTACCTTACGCACGATAGGACGATCGACCTTCAGACAGAAGCCGTGCTCGGGATGCTCGTACACGTCACCGTCCCACGTCTCCAGCTCGACCTCGTACACGGCGAAGATCCTCCCGTACTTTTCGGTGTGGTCAGCGGCGCGCGTCTTGGCCTCATCGGACGAGCGACAGATGAGCCCGCCGGGATACTTCCCGTCCGGATGCCAGCCCTTCATTCGGCAGCGGCCGACCTTGATCACCGGCTCGGAGTCGTCAGCCAGCCACTGATCGTATCCGGCCTCACTCCCGATCGTATACGCGATCACGAGGATCCCTCGAACGCGAAACAGTTGACGTTCGTCGAGATCGCTGACGGCGGCCTCTCGGAGCGAACGACAGCCTTGACCTGGCAGCCTGGAAGCGCGGCGACCAACTCATCGTCGACGATCGCGTGCAGCTGCCAACGCTCCGACGATCGAAAACCCTCCATAAGTTCACGGTCGATCACGACGCGCCAGTCGGCGCACCATAGGTACAGATACACAAGCCCGTCCGGGCACATCGTATAGTTCGATACGGTGACGATCGCCGGACCCGCGTCGATCATGACTTCACCCAGAACGCTGGCCTGTTGTTCCACACAGCGGACTCGCGACGCGCGTATCCGTAGCTGCGGAGGGCGTCCCAGAATGCCTTTCCAGCCTGGCGCGGAGTCACGCTTCCACGACCCTCGATAAAGTACGCGGGCCAGTGACCGACAGCGCCGAGCTTGAACGAGTTGGCGATGAGTAGAACGCGCGGCCGCAGTATATCTAGAACGCGGTGCAGATGCTGAAGCGGGCGCTCGAAGTGCTCGAAGTATTCCATGGCAACGACGACGTCAACGCGAGCGAAGCCGCTGGATGAGATCCAGTCTGCAGCCTCGATCAAATCGCCGAACTGCCCGAAGAGACCCCCGCTGTAGGCGTTCGCGATCTTCGACTGCAGCGTCCCTTCGAGGTTCGTTCCCGCGACGAACGCCCCTGGATACGCCTCGCTAAGCGCTCGCGTCGAGAGTCCGAGGCCGTTGCCTAGGTCGACGATCACCCTGGGGTCAGGTACCGCGTTCAGCAAACCGCCATCGACGAATCGAGCTCCGAAGGCTTCTCGGAGTCGAGTCCTCGTGTACCCAGCCCAGGACGCCCAAGCGTCGCTGAGATAGGACGGCGCGCGGTATACCTCGTTGACGTCTCGCTTGCGATCCACCACTTGGTCCCAGAGAGTCCAGAGCCGCTCGACCTTTCTCGACTCGTCGCCCCTCGTGAACGCGATCCCATCCTCGCAGAGCTGGCGCGCAGACTCGCGCGTTAGGCCGTACTCCTCCCATCGGACCAGGTCCAGCATTCGCTTCAGCTCGACGCGCGGGGCGCGAGCGAGCGTCGGGCTAATTTCCTTGACCCAGTTTGCCATCATTTCTCCTCCTTCTGCGACCGTTCGTATTCAGCGAGCAGTTCATCAGGTTCGATCGCCATCAGGTCGAGAATCTCATGTGTCAGATCACGCACCTGCTCCTGGATCTTCATCACTAGTTTTCGGATTTCAACATCCCTCTGCCTCAACTCTTCCTCGCTTTTTGCCACTACCAATGTCCTCCCGTCGTCGAGTACATCTGCGCCAAGTACAGGGCATATCCGGAATAGATCAGGACCAGCAACAGCCAGGCCAGCGCGTTCAGGAAAAGTTGTCGACTCACAACCCCCTTCCTTAACCGTTTCTGGATGGCTCGTTCGGCCGCGTCGCCGACCTCCTCGTAGGCGTCATCAACGGCCTTCCCCCACACGTCGGAGTCGATCCTGTCGACCGCCTCCTGGAACTCAGGACAGATGTCGAACAAGGAAATAAGGACCATCGTCACGAACTCAATTCCTGTTTTTCTGCTCATCTCGACCGACGTCCCGCGAAGTAACCGACGACGAACAGAACAGCGAACGTGGGCCACGGTAGCGGCAGCATCATTCCTCCTCGTCGTCGAGCAGTGACGACTGGTTCGGATCGAGCTTCCGCTTCCGCTGCGACGTCGAGCCCTTCCGGCCCGGCTTATAGCCTTCAGCGACGCGATCGAGGTACGCGCTGTAGTCCATCGCTTTGTCGAGCATGTTCAGCCAGACGACGAGACGCCGAGGCGATCGCGCCACGGCAGCGGGAGCGCCGCTGGCGAACTGAACACCGGTCTGGACTCCGGTCCACCAGCACTTCGTCGGGTTCTCGTCGTCATCGAACTTCGTCAGGATGTGAAGGTCGACGGGCTCCTTCTTGACGACAACGCCGCCGCCGGTGTCGAGCGCGACGTCAACGAGCAACGTCAGCTCGTCGTCGATCTTCAACTTAAAGTCGTGATCGCACGGCAGGTGCCACTGGCCTTTGTTGTCGGGATCGAGCACGCGATCGGGCCACTGCCACTTGAACCACGTCAGTATGGCAAACTCGCGCAGGTATCCGTCCCGCGCATTCTCGTAAACGGTAATCGGATCGCGCCCATGCTTCCTCATCCATCGCGAGCGCTGACCCGCTTCGAGTCGCGACGCGCGCCACTCGGCTTCGGTCAGGATGATGTCGACCGCGTCGAAGTTCATCTCCGCCTGAAGATGATTCGGGAACCAGCTCGGTCGATGCGCCGTGAAGTGCGGCTCGCCGACGTAACCGAACCCGGCCTTGCCGCGCTTCTCGGTATCGGCGATCGTCTCGCGGAAGTCCTCGACCTGTCGTTCCCAGTTGACTGTCTCTGGGTCGATTCCGAGGTACTCGTATGCAAGACGAACGCACTCCCTATGGTGGACCGGCACCATCAGATCGTCAAGCACCTTTCCACATGCATCGAACAGGTCTGCGCGCGCAAGCACGTGTCCAGACAGACTACTGTCGCTCTTCTGAGGATCCGCCATCTTCCTCGCCCTCCTTGCTGCAGCTCGCAGGTGAGACTTCGCCGCGCGCTGATTTTTGGGATCGTTCCACCAGTGGTTGGCGCCGCTCGGGTGCGGCACGATGCTGACTCGTATGTTGAAGAACGGTGGCTGGTCGTGGTCTCCGACGCTGATGTCGAATCGCGTCAGCCAGTCGAGCTGCTTCAGCCCGAACGCTGCCGCGACATTCTTTCCGAGCAGGATCAACTCCCCGCCGCCGTTCGCTTCGAGCAGTTTGAGAATCTCCTCAGCCGGATCGCTCGCGTCGTCGACGCTGAACAGATCGCCTTTGCCTTTGCGCGCGCCGGGGTAGGAGTCGAGCAGGTTGGTACGCGCAAACAGCTCGAGGTACTCCTCGGGGAAGCCGACGTCCATCATGAACGCGAGACGTCGACCGACGCGACCCATCAGCGGTGTCATCGGATCGCCCTTCGGGCCTGGCGCCTGGCCGATCAGCGCCACCTGCCCGCGCTCGATCTTCGCGACGAACTCGTCAGGGATCATCGTCTGTCCATTCCTTCGTGGCGACGCTGCTCTATCTCACGCGTACGCTCGCATTCACGCCGAGCGCGTTCGAGCATAGACTCGGTGAGTTTTGGCGCGACCTCGGCTGGCTCCTGAGGCGCTGGTTGTGCCTTCGGCTTCGTCGAGCGTCGTCCCCGTATCTGAACGCCGCGATCGCGGGCCCGCTGCTTGCGAGCAACTGCCTTGGCGTCGGCCTCCTTGGCTAGAAACTCGCGCCCGAGCCCGATCTCCTTCGGAACGATCACGCCGTTGACTTCGAGCACCATCCCAAACTCGTCGACGTCATCGGTCAGCTCGATCCCGTCGCGCAGCTGCGGCTTGTTTCGCTTGAACCGCGAGTAGTCCACCTGGTGTTGCCAGCGTCCCCACTTGCGCGTGATCGTCGTCACGTCCGGATGCTTCAGTCGAAGTTCCTCTGCCATCTTCCAGCGCCCGTCGCCCTGGTAGTGCGGAGTCATTCCTCCCGTCACGTACATCGTCGTGATCTTGTCGATCAGGAAGGCGTTGAACAGAAAGGTCGAGCTACCGTCCTTCAGCAAGCGCAGACAGAGGTCCGTGTCGTCGTTGAAGAATCCCTCGTTGCGATATGCTCTGCCGTTCGGGTCCTGGTAGTCGGTCCAGATCAGCATGTTCGAGTACACGCGGGTGTTGAGATAGTACGGCGGGATGAGGCACTTCCGACTCACGAACATGAAGTAGTTCATGCCGACGACGGGCACGTTGGTGTAGCGCTCGGCGAACGACTCGATCACCGCGAGCGTCGAGCCATCGCGCACGGGCACGAGCAGGTTCCGGTTGAAGCGAAACAGCCCGCGGATGTTGTCGTCGAAAGTCCAGAAGCGCTCGGCGCCCATAGCGCTCGCATAATCCCAGATCCAGTTGCGGGTAACGACGAGTCCCTCATCCTTGTGGGGGACCACGAGGATTTCGAGCGGCTGGATTCCTCGAGCGTCGAGCGCGCGTCGGTAGCTGTCATAATCTTGCTTCTCGATCACGACGTGGAAGGGGATCCGGCAACGCCAAAGCGCGCGGATCGTGTGCATGTTTTCCCACCGACCCTTCGTCGGAACGAACACCGGGAACTTCGGATTCATGCCTCTGGCTCCGGCTTACGGAACGTGAACGAGAGTCCCGAGTAGGCGCCTGCCGAGACACGGAGCTGGCCGTCAGCGGTACCGCTGTAGCCACACAGGTCGAGTCTCATTTCCCCGGACCACTTCTCGCCAACGAACTCGACGAAATCGACGCCGCGGATATCTACGATTCGGACCTCGGTCACGATGGTGCCTTGGTCCGGCGCGTCGGCGTCGATCATCAGATCCCAACGAGCGCTCCCGACTCGATCAGCCGGCGCATGAGTTGGCCTGGCTGCTTCTCTGGTCGATTCATGAGAGGATCTGGATCCCCGCATTCGGCCCGCGGTAGTCGCGAACGAAGTCAGCAAACGCGACGCCGTCAGGACACAGTGCGCGGATGTAGTTCTCCTCTTGGTGGTGGCGGATGCGAGGCAGCGCGTCGACCGTACACGACGGGCAGTATGCCTTCGACTGAAAGATCATTCCTCCCTGCTCTTCCGACTCGGTGAAGTTCCCGTCGCAGATATCGCAGACGACGATGTTGCCGATCGACACATGCTCGCCCGTCTCAGCGGCCTCGGTCCATTTGTCGGTCAGTTCCTTTGGCAGCTCAGTCATCTTCGAGTCCTTCTGGTTCGTCGCCGCCGCAGGTACAGCGACCGTCCGGCATCAGATGGTCGTGGACCTCGCAGTCTGAAGGCGTACGGGCGTCGAGTTCGATTTCTGCAGTGCAGTCGTCGACGATGCAGATGTATCGTCGACGGGTTTCTCCGAGCGTCGTGATTTCGCTCCAGTCGTGCTCGTGCAGCTCGCCGTAGGCCGCGCGCGGCGGGTCGCAACGAACGAATTCACGACAGGCGTTGCGGTCGCCCCAGATCGTGTGATCCGACAGGCAACGCGCGTCGGTCGGACCCAGGTGAAGATCCGCGGGGATCCCGCAGGTGTCGCACGCTTCGTTGAACGCCGGCACGTCGCCGTGCTCGTCGTCGAGCCGAGGTAGCGGGCGCTCGCCAAAGCCCTCCATATCAGCCTCGGTACAGGCGAACTCCTCCTCGGCTGCCGAACGGTCGTCGCCCTCGCGCCAGCCCTTGTTCATGAAGGTCGCGTGCTTCAGCTCGGGGTACCAGAGGTACTTCGTGCGCTCCGTGACCGTCTGGTCGACAAGCGCCAGAAACTCGTCGAGGTCTTGCTGGCTGGCGAAGTGAACGAGCAGCGATCGGAACGGCGTCTGATCTTCGTGAAGGTACTCGGGCATTCCCCTCCAGTGGTTCTGCCACGACTTGCCTTTGTCGAACAGCGACGCCTGTCCCTCGTCTGCGGCATCGTCCTCCATCTGCTCCTGAAAGTCATCCCGCTCGGTATGTTCTTCCGCCACTACGCCCTCCCCAGAACTCGTTGAATCTCATTCCAGTCGCTCGGTCGCCAGCAGTAGTATTCCCCGCCCGCCGCCACGATCGCGTCGCGCCATACGATCTGGTCCTTGCGCAGACGCCCGCTGCCATACTTACACTCGACGTAGATGACGCGATCGCGAGTCATCGTGAAGTCGACGAAACCTTTGCCGTCGAAGCCAACGGCTGTCCGCCAGCCTTTCTTCGTTCGCGCTTTCCGAAAATGAGCGACCTTCCAACCCATATGCTGAGCGTACTGGCCTACGGTTTTCTCCCAGCCGTCGCCCGCTTTGATACTCGCTCGACTCACGTCCGATATTCTTTCTCGACCCACTTGGCCAAGTACTCGACCATCCCGGCGTGCCATACGGCGCGCGTCGCTTTATATTTCATATCCATCCCGTTGTACTTCCCGTCTCCCTCGTGGTGCGACGGGTCCATGTACTCGTAAATTTCCCCGCTCCACGTCGCCATCGGCAGGTACAGCCAGCTCGGCGTCAAGACGATCGCCATCTTGTCGGCATAGCAAAGTCGCGAGGGATCAGCTCCGAACTCGCGAGCGTAGAATCGGGAATGGAACAGGCTGAGATATCCCCAGTACCCCAAGTTGCGGATCCGTTTCCCTTTCTCATCCGACCAGTACTGATCCGGCATCGCTCCGAACAACCGGTCCGCTACTCTGCCAATCAGACGCTTCGTGCCCGCTCGTGAGTAGTGGGTATGCACGGCGTCGAATCTATGCATCACGTCCGCTCCGAACGTCGGGTGTTTTTCTCCTTCCGGTCCATCCATGTTTGGCTTCCCGACGTACCCGAGGTCGTGGACAAAGAAGCAAATCCACAAGCGCGGATCGAGAGGGAAGCCGTAGAGTTTTGTCCACCCCCACGCGACGAAGAACGGATGGAGGAAGAAGCAATGCGCGCCGTAGAGGACAGAGCGAGTACCGATCGTCATGATCGGTTGCACTTCGGGCATGGCTTCGTGCCAAGCTCGCCCATGCTGACGACCTTCTTGCCGCGACACGTAGAGCAGACCGTCTCGCCCTTC
>SDBU01003536.1_pt1 | contig 19802 bp, 16 predicted proteins | sample 2277071 | NCBI WGS metagenome assembly SDBU01 (sample SAMN10397929, study PRJNA504765) | marine sediment metagenome | isolation source: marine sediment core GS08_GC12, 126 cmbsf | place: Arctic Ocean: Gakkel Ridge, Loki's castle | collected 2008 | reverse complement strand
CTGCGTTTTTGACATAATACGTGCCCTTAAACCGTCAGCTCGCGGCGAGCTTGAAATTACTCACGTTAATTACGCTTATATTGAAAAAGGTCAGTTGGCCTATGATGTTCTCGATGGCTGGTGGACGGACGCCGGAACGTTCGAATCGCTCAATAGAGCCAACGAATTGATTGTAAAAGAGCCTCCACAATAACAAAAGAGATATTAAACGAGATAGCAGTATAAAATGAATGCTGAAGAGACAAAGCTGGCAGGAGTGCTCGTATTGGAGCCGGATGTGTTCTCTGATGAGAGAGGATTCTTTTTAGAGACCTGGAACAGCACGCGTTACGAGGACGTCGGCATCCTGGGACCTTTTGTGCAGGACAATGTCTCATTTTCCAAAAAAGGGGTCTTGCGTGGCTTACATTTTCAATACCCCCAATCACAAGGTAAATTGGTTCAGGTTTTATCAGGCCAGGTTGTGGATGTTGTTGTCGATATTCGCGTAGGTTCTCCGACTTTTGGTCATTGGGTCAGTGAAGTAATTTCCGACGCGAACCATAAGCAGATATATATTCCGCCGGGCTTTGCCCATGGATATTGTGTTACAAGCCAGACGGCAGTTTTTTCATATAAGTGCACCGATTTCTATAATCCGGCGACTGAAAGTGGCATCATCTGGAATGACCCCGACCTTAACATCGACTGGCCTATAAAGGAGCCCGTCTTATCGCCCAAAGATACAAGCTATTCCAGACTTAAAGACCTTTCACCTGACAAATTACCGCATTTCCGGAGGCCTTGATGGTAACTAATGATACCAGGATTGCCATTTTGGGTGGCAGGGGGATGCTTGGAACGGACCTGGCAAAAATCTGCCGACGGCAGGGCTTTAATGTTGAAGTGTTTGATTTGCCGGAATTTGACATAACAAACTCTCCGCGGCTAAAAGAAGCCGTCGATACGGCAAAGACAATCATTAACTGCGCAGCCTATACCGATGTCAATGGCGCCGAGAGCGAAGCCGAATTAGCATATCAGGTCAACGCAGAAGCAGTAGGGCGGCTGGGGGCTTTTGTGAAAGAAGCTGATGCCTGGCTACTTCACATCAGTACTGATTTTGTTTTTGACGGCAAGTTGGATAGACCTTATCTTGAGACCGATACTCCTAATCCTATAAATGAATATGGCAAAACCAAGCTGGCAGGCGAGCAGCTCTTGGCCCAAAGCGGCTGCAGGCATTGCATAATCCGTATTGAATGGACCTACGGCTCGGCAGGAAACAATTTTATATCCAAGATAATACAACGTGCAAAAACTGATAAGGAGTTAAAGGTTGTTGATGACCAGATAGGTTCACCGACAGCCACAACCGAAGTTGCCAAAGTAATCTGCGAGTTATTACGAATAAAACCAACGGATTTATTTCATTTCGCAAGTGCTGGTTATGTCAGCCGATACGAAATGGCAAAGTTTATATTTGACAACCTCTCGATTGATGTTATGCTGTTGCCCTGCAAAACCAGCGATTACGTCAGTGCCGCTGTAAGGCCGTTAAACAGCCGTTTCGATTGCAGCAAGATTCAAGCTATTCTTGACGAGCCGATTAAGCCTTGGCAGACTCCCTTGGAAAAGTTTCTACCGAAAGCAATAAAGTCTGTTTAAGTTATCTGCCGCCGCTTATAATCTGAAAAGTCATAAAGTTGTTCATTTAACTTATTAGGTATCTACTCGTACGATGGTAGTAAAAGATAAAGAAAGTATGGAAAAAGTAAGGCCCTTAGCCAGAAAAGCTATCCATCCTGCTGTTTTGCGCTGGTTTGAAACACAAAAGAGGGGCTCTGTCCTTGACGCTCCTGCGGGTATTGGTCATCTGAGCCTTAGACTTAGGGAAATGGGCTACAAAGTCAAAGCTGGGGAAATCGAGCCTCAAAAATTTGCTGTACCCGATATAGAGTGTATTTTCACTGATCTAAACAGAGAAATCCAGACCCAGGATAACTCATTTGATTATATATGTTGCATCGAAGGCCTTGAGCACATGACGGATCCTTATCAGGCGGTTAAAGAGTTCGCACGGGTTTTGAAGCCAGGCGGGTATGGTGTCTTTTCTATTCCGAATTACTGTAATATAGAACAACGATTTAAGTTCTTGTTAAGTGGTTACCTTACAAAACCCGCTGAATGTGAGCGTTTTCGAGTGCCGGGTGCAAATATTTACGGTTTGCATAATTCACCTCTTACAATTACTATATTGGAGTTCATGTTTGAAATTAATAACCTCCATATCGTGGAAATCAAGAAAGATGCGCCTAAGCTAAAACAATATTTACTCTTGCCTCTTGTGTCTTGTATGTGGTTCGTGAATTTTTTGCTAACAAAGGAAAGCAGAACGAAAAATCGTACAGACCTTACATTAAACAAAAATGTCATTATGGGCGGAAATACCTTAATTATTATTACCAAAAAAACAACTAAGGGGCAATCAATTCAAACCTAATGCAAAATCAATAGTTGGTATCAATATGAGGAAAATCTTGATAACAGGTGGTGCGGGATTTATAGGAAGCAATTTTGTGCGAATGGTGCTTTCGGAGCATCCCGATTGTTTTGTCGTCAATCTCGACAAGCTGACCTATGCCGGCAATCTCGAAAACCTCGCTGAATTCTTAGAGCACAAAAATCACAAATTCGTAAAAGGTGATATATGCGATGGCGCACTGATTGAAAAAATTATCGATGAATACCAAATCGATGCTATAGTTAATTTTGCTGCCGAAAGCCATGTGGACCGTTCCATTACCGAGCCTAAGGTTTTTATAGAAACCAATATTGTCGGCACATTAAACCTGCTTGAAGCCGCCCGCGACAAAAACTTAGAGCGATTTATTCAAATTTCGACCGATGAGGTGTACGGTGCGCTCGGTCCGGAGGGCAAATTCACCGAGCAAACACTACTGAGTCCGAATTCTCCGTATTCAGCCAGTAAGGCCGCCGCGGACCATCTGGTACGAGCTTTCGGTCATACCTGGGGTGTAAGATATAACATCACCAGATGCTCAAATAACTACGGCGAATATCAGTTCCCTGAGAAAATGATACCGCTGATGATTAACAATGCTCTTAATGATAAAGAATTACCCGTTTACGGCGACGGCTTATATGTGCGGGATTGGCTGTATGTATATGACCATTGCGCAGTTATATGGCAGGTTTTACAAAAGGCGCCGCCCGGCGAAATTTATAACATCGGGGGCTGCAACGAAAAGACAAATCTGGAAGTGATTGATGTAATCCTTAACCGTTTGGGAAAAGCAAAATCACTGATTAAGCATGTTGCCGACAGACCGGGACATGACCGGCGATACGCCATCGATGCGAGCAAAATTATTAGTGAGCTTAATTGGCGACCATCGGTGAGCTTTGAGGAAGGTATAAATAAAACCATAGACTGGTATCTTCAGAACCAGGATTGGCTAAGTAACGTTGTCTCCGGCGACTACAAGAAGTATTACGAATCGATGTATGGAAAGCGATAAGTCAAGAAAAAAGCCCTCGTTAATGTCGAGCCTGATTAAAGACAAAGCCACTATATGTGTAGTGAATTATAAAACTTTAGACCTTACCCGGCTATGTTTGCGAAGTGTACGCAAGTTTACTAAATATCCGTGTGAAGTTATTGTCGTCGATAACAATTCGCAGGATAAGTCTCTGGAGTACCTCAAATCTCTCAATTGGATTAGTTTAATTGAGCGACACCCAAAGCCTGGTGAGCCTGGCGGGGGTTTCGCCCATGGAGCGGCCCTGGACCTTGCCCTGGCCAGGTGCAATACCGAGTTTTTCGTCTCGATGCATTCGGACGTTATTGTCCGTAAGGACAACTGGCTCACTGACCTGGTTGGTTACTTTGACAGTGACAAAAGCGTGGCCTGCGTTGGTTCCGGCAAAATCGAATTAAAGCCAAAATGGCGAATTTTGCTCCAGAAAGCAACTGATTTAAAAGCTTTAAAGCGCAAAGTTTTTCGAGATCCCCAATTGCTCACGAGGTTCCGCTATCATAACCGGACAATATGTTGTATTTACCGAACAGACATCCTGCGCCGGGAACAACTATCATTTTTGGCAGGCAAAGGCCGGGGCCTGGCAGCCGGTCAAAAGCTTTACTTTGAGCTCACTGACCGTGGCTATAAGACCGTTGAGCTGCCATCCTCGATAATGGGCCGATTTATTTACCATCTTGCCCACGCCACTCAGGTAGTTAATCCTCAGGAATTTACTTTGCGAAAAAGAACAATAAAAAAGTGCAATCGACTTATTTATAAAGTAATGTCATCTGCAATCATTCAGAGTGTGCTTGCGGATGATTCATTGGACAAGTAATAATCGAAAGTTGACAGTCTGGCGCACAGGCACTATAATGTACTTTTGCTAAACTGAAAAATTAACTCAGGAGTGAGTTTAAGTCAGAACCAGGACTGGCTCGGTAACGTTATCTCCGGCGACTACCAGAAATATTACGAATCGATGTACGGAAACCGCTAATCGGTCAAGCTTGCTTGAAGACAAGGCAACTGTATATATAGTCAATTATAAAGCACCGGAGCTTACCTGGCTATTGTCGCATAGTGTGGTACTATTCTCAGGGAGTGTTAGTACCAGGAATAGACAAAGTAGTGCCGCAATGGTATCCAGTTTATACGATTGAATAATAAGCCATAAGTCTCTTCCTATAATTTCCCGCTGTGGAGCTATAATAAAAACGAAGATTATCCACATGACTACAATGCGCCACTTTGCGTTTGTTCTGCCCAGGTATGTTCGAACCGAGAGGAAGATAGCAGGAATTATCAATACCAGGTGCTGACCCCAGCATACTGGTGAAAGTAAGGCACATAAAGCCGTCACTACCGCCCATTCAGGAGCAAGGTCGGCATCCGGTGAGTGGTCGCCCCATTTATGCCGAAATAATACAGCAAGTATCAAAGCAAAGACAAGTAAAATACATGTTATTGTCATATTGGTAGTTTCAGCCGACAGGTCGAGAAACTGTATAAAAAGCGGGTGCGGCCGGGGCTCGTTTGGAACTTCTTTGTCTGGCGATACGTCATCCGGATGAGGAATAAACAGCGGATGCCCGGGTCGGTATGTCTGGAGATATCGGGCTATAGCGATTCTCAGGCTCCTGTTGACATGGCGAGGTGAAAGCTCGACGCCACTAGCGGTAGGATCATCACGAGTTGCGTTTTCAACCTCTATGATCTTTGCCACGAATACGCCGTTAGCATCCAAAGTCTGTTGCCACCCGAGAAAAATCATTGGCAGCAGAAAGTTTAACATTCCGATGAATAAAACCATCCATATTGCCTCTCGCCATTTGCGTTTATACAGAAGAAAGGGGAAAAACAGCACAGGAGTTAATTTGTAGGTAGCTGCCAGTGCGAGCAGAAAGCCACCCATAATTGACTTGTGCCTCATGATTGCCCATCCGGCTGCAGTCAAAATAAAAAGCAAAAGAATCTGAAGTCCGCAATCATCAAAGTCACGTACAACCCAGCGCAGAAGAATACCCAGTGATAGCACAGCGGCGGCAAATGCTTTCGTTTCGGAGACAGCTCTGCGCTGCTGTGCCATCTGATGCCACATTTTCAGCGAAAGTACAAGGGCAATTATGGAAATGGTCCAACAAACACCACGTGCTATTCGATAGGGGAATATGGCCAGGCCGGCATTAATCATTAGACGCCCGACTGGATAATTGGCAAAGAGAGGTTTACAATTCTGCATCGGATAAGGCCGACCCTGCAAAAACGCTGCTCCCAGTTTATAATGATTCCGAAAATCGTTATGTTTTAGTATCACCCCATTGACAAAACTGGCAATGAGCACCACAATACAGATAATCTTTACCAGTAAGTAGAAAGTTGGGTGAGTGTACCAGGTTCGATCTGAATCACAAGCGTGGTTACGTGTAAGTTTATTCCAGATCATTTAACGCTGTCTCCAGGAATTGTACTATTAGTTTGGTTATAACGAAGGCAATGGCAAACGCATCCTGCGCAAAATTACGACTAACAAAATATCATCTTAAAGCTATAACTTTCTATGCTTTTCGCTTTTCAATTGGATTTCAAGTTGGAAATAATCAATCGTATTATCACGGATACTATACCCATTCTGAATAATAAATACAATGTTAAACAAGGATGGTTTCAAAATTTTCTCACAACAAACCGTATAGCTCTTTGGTCAACCTGGCGCCGGCGGAATTCGGGGAAAATTGTAAACATTCGGCTCTGGCTACACTGCTAAGGCGGTCAATCTACAGGAATTTACGCTGCGAAAAAGAACAATAAAAAAGTGCAATCGACTCATTTATAAAGTAATGTCATCTGCAATCGTTCAGAGTGTGCTTGCGGATGATTCATTGGACAAGTAATAATCGAAAGTTGACAATCTGGCGCGGGCACTATATTGTACTTTAGCTACACTGAAAAATTAACTCAGGATTGAGTTTATGTCAGAACCAAAACGTATTTTTATTATAGGAAATTTCAAAGACGAGTCGCCGCAGTCCATACGGATAGAACAGAGGCGATGGGTAAAAGGATTTATCAGGCTCGGACATGATGTCCAGCGGTTCAGTTACAGAAACATAATGTTGCAATCCAGTCCGTTTAAGAGCAAAAAGTTTGCACAGCGATTCGCAAAAAAAAACACCGACAAGATTCTTGTGGAAGAGGTCAAGGTTTACCATCCTGACATTGTTTTAGTTATTAGTATGAAATATCTTGACGAAAACACTATCGCAGCCTTGCGTGAAGTTGCACCAAAGGCTGTGTTTGTCGGAAGAGATGAGGATGCTTTTCCCGAAAAAAAACTTGGCCGAATAGCAATTGCCAAGAAGATGGATATAGTTGTGGCTACAAACGCCGGTAGATTCCTGAGAACATACAAAGAAGCCCGGATTCCAGCATGCGCTTTTATTCCCAATCCTTGTGACCCTGATATTCAGCATCCATATGAGGTTGAGGAGAAATGGAAGTCAGATATTATCTTTACCGGAAAAGAGGGACACGCTGAACTTGACCGCAATACTGAGAGGTATGACCTACTGTTGAAACTGTCTCAGATGCCTAACACAAAACTCTACGGTTGCTTTGGAAATTCGATGATTGATGGCATAGACTGTTTTTACGCGATAAGTGGAGCGAAAATAGCACTTAGTATAAATATCGTTAATGATGTAAGTCTGTATCATTCTGATAGATTGATTAACTGTCTTGCCTGTGGGACGTTCGTTTTAGCAAAAAGAGTACCCGATTCCGATTTGCTTTTCGAGGATGGCGTACACTTGAAGTATTTTGATACCGCAGATGAGTTTTTTGAATTGGCCGATTGGTATCTCAAACATGAAAAGGAGCGTGAAAAAATTGCAAAAACAGGAATGGAAAGAGCACATAAAAAATTCAATTGTGTAAAGATGGCCCAATATATTCTTGATTTGATAGAAAAGGGGCGATGCAATGCGCGTTGGGCGAAAGTTTTATAAGACTTTTTAAATGAATATTAAGAGAAGTTTATTAAAAAAAACCGCCAGAAACTTGATGAAGCTGAGGATTTCTTCGTTATTTCGGATTAGACAGAAAGGCTTTGTTTTAAGTTTTTATCCTTCGAGTATGTCCAGAGTGCTTTGGGTTGGTCAATATTTGTCTGAAGAAAATTATAGAGAAGAACAAGAATTCTTCAGGCGTTATCTACGTCCTGATGACGATGTTATTGATGTTGGGGCAAATATAGGTTTTTTTACGTTGATATTTTCCACATTAGTCGGCAAGTTTGGGAAGGTTTATGCTTTTGAGCCGCATCCCAGAATTTACAAATACTTACAAGGCAATTTGGTCCTAAATAAGGTAGATAATGTGTACGCCTTCAATCTTGCTTTGGGAAATAAAAGTGGGACTGTAAACTTTTCTGATAAAAAGGGTGATGACATAAACTCTGTTGTTGTTGATGATGATTCGGGCATTACAGTTCCTGCAAAAAGACTTGATGCGGTAGGAATTGAAAGTGTTTCTGTGTCATTGCTAAAAATTGATGTTGAAGGCTATGAAAAATTTGTTTTAGAGGGAGCTGGACACACGTTGCAAAAAGTGCAGTGTATCTATATTGAGTCAATTGAAAGGCATTTCTTGAAATTCGGCTACAAATTGTGTGACTTACTTAATATTTTAATTAATCAAGGCTTTCAAATACTTGAAATCGAAGGTGATAAGGTTCGAAATGTTTCCTCTAATTGTTATCCAGAATCTACTAAAAATCTTGTAGGTGTTCGTGAAATAAACTCGTTTTTGAAACGCACGAATTTCCACTTTTCTTCAGAAAGCAAAGAATAGACCTGTCACGCAAAGCAAGAGACACTATGAATGTTGATTATGTTAATTTTTATAAGCGTCAGGAAAGGACCGAATATATTTTTCAGAAATTCCAAAAGTATTTCGGTAAAAAGATTTTAGATGTAGGCTGCGATAAAGCGGTCTTGAAAAAGTTTATAGGAGACATCGAGTATATTGGAATTGATATTTCAGGGACACCAGATATTTGCTTGGATCTTGAAAAAATTGACCGATTACCCTTTGGTGATTCCTCCTTCGACTGTGTGATATGCGCTGATGTTTTGGAACACCTTGAGAACCTGCATTTGATTTTTGCGGAGCTTATTAGGGTAGCTAAGAAATATGTCATAATTGCGTGGCCAAATAACTGGGTAAACGCCAGAATCCCCATAAGACGAGGTAAAGGTTCGTTTAGACACTATGGCCTTCCAGCCGAAAGACCTTTCGACCGTCATAAATGGTTTTTCAGTTTTTCCGAAGCAAAGCATTTCGTCCGAGAACAGGTTCGAAAAAATGGTAACATTCAACTCATTGAAGAAAGGATTGCAGAAAAACCAAAGTTTTTCTTCTTTCGCTTGCTAAGACATCTGCGCTATCCGAATCAAGAATATTATTTTAACAGGTATGCTCATACTGTCTGGACTGTGTTACAAAAGAACGTCCATGGAAATCAGCCTTAGAACCCCCTTTTCCAATGATCGGTCCAAATGTGTTATGCCCCTGTTAGTTCTTCTCCAAACGGGCTATATCTTTTTCTCGCCTTATCTTATAAGCCCAATTCCATTTATGCGCTTTCATCGCATCAAGGTCTGTGAGAACAGGGCCGTTATCTGTAATTAAAATATTTGTGTGTTTCAAATCTCCGTGAGTAATACGGCATTTTCCCATCTTGTCGAGCGGATTTTTTACCTGTTGCATTGCTATTGAGCGCTGTGATCATCGGCAACATTATTATTACGCAGAAAGTCGTAAAGTTTCTGTCCCTCAACATATTTGGTCACAAGATAAGACTGCCACACAAGCAATCCTCTGCGCTGCTCAATATAAGCCAGAGGCCTCGATACTTTGCTAAGAATATACACTTAGTACGCACGAACCCTCATTACCGATCGCACCTTTTGCAAAGCCGAATGTTCTTCTTGTCTGTCAGAATGCGACGCCGAAACTCCTGCATCTTATTGCCGAACCATACTTCGAAAAAACCCTCCTGAAACACGTTTCCAGGTGAGTACTCGCAGTCATAATCAAAGCAGCAGAGTCCCATTGTACCCTCCCAGGATATAACTGAAGAACGCCAAAGGTCAGAGCAACCCGGATTGTTGTCCTGCCCGGACTTGAGACGAAATTCTTCATCGTAGTGGCAGTACTTGGAGTCAGTCGGAAGGAACCGCTCACCAGCCTCAGTCGGAAGGAACCGCTCACCAGCCTCAGCTCTTTCTACATACGCGGTCTTGATCTTCACGAGGTCGACACCAATATTCTTACCGAACTCTTGCACGTGCGGCAGTTCATGTTCGTTGTGTTTCATAACGATGTAGTTCATTTTTATAAGCTCAGGGTACCTGCTGCGCCTCTCCTTGCGCAGGCCAACAAGACGCTTTATACCTGCTGTAACTTCAGCAAGGTTTCCTCCCACACGATAGATTTCGTAGGTCTTTTGCTCCAAACCGTCGATAGCAACCGTAACCGAATGGACGTTACATTCGACCAGGTAGTCTATTTCACATTTATTGAGGTAGGTGCCATTGGTCAGTACGCGGACGACCATCCCTTTTTCTGAAGCGTACCTTACGAACTTACCGAAATCTTTGCGGGTAAAAGGCTCACCATACCAAGGAAACGACATGTTGCGTACAAAAGGTGTAATCTCGTCCACTAACCTACAGTACTTCTCGTAGTCCATTAACCCAACATCGCGTCCAAGGTCTTTCTGCCCCAATTTGCACATGGGACATCGCAGGTTACAGAGGTTGGTAATCTCCGCGGCTATAAGGCGAGGAGGCGCCCATACAACCGGGCGGCGCAGCGCCACCGACAAATTCTGCGCTATTTTGCCTATTTGCCTGTTAACCAACTGATTTCTGAACATTTAAGTTACCTTTGCACGTGTAACTGAGATTTCCTATATACAACGAGACATAATGCCGGTAAACTACCAAACCCATCGTAAATCTGCAACTATTTCTTGCGTCTTTTATTAGCAGGTTTTACTCCGCAGCTGGCTGGATTGATTATAAAATCCCTACAAGGTATTAGATCTTAAACAACGACCTTAAGTTTATTTCTTTCTAAAAAACTTCTCTACATTACTAAGAACGGCATGTCCTCCGTTCCCTTTGTTTATGAAGCGTTCCAGGTCTTTTGCCTTCCTTAGTCTGTAAATCCAACCCCATCTATGCACCATCATCGCATCAAGGTCTGTAAGGACAGGCCCATTCTCTGTAACCAAAATGTTTGTGTGTTTCAAATCCCCATGAGTGATGCGGTATTTTCCCATCTTATCGAGCAGATTTTTTACCTGTTGCATTGCTATTGAGCGCTGCTCATCGGCAACATTACTGTTACGCAGAAAGTCGTAAAGTTTCTGTCCCTCAACATATTTGGTCACAAGATAAGACTGCCACACAAGCAATCCTTTGCGCTGCTCAATATAAGCCAGAGGCCTCGGCGTGGCTATGTTCAGCATCCCAAGACGATGTCCGTGCAGCCACCCTCTCCGGGCACGGGACCTTTTGATAGTATGACGCAGCGAATGAATAAAACCTTTGTGATTATATCGTTTGACCACCACATCCTTGCTGTTCCATGTTAAACGGGATACGTAAGAGGTATCGTCGTTTTTAAGAATCTGTCCCTTATCCATCAGCGTATCAATTTTTTCGATAAAGTCAAGTGACTCTGCGTCCTGACAAAAACCTCTGTCAAACATTGCGATATACCTGCCAGCCTTGATTTGCAGGTGTCTCTTACTTGTTCGCAGGCACTTTTTCAACCCATTGTACGTTGAAGACTCTGCATGTTTCTTCGATGAAGTATGTTTGATTAAAAGTTGAAATGGAAATTTGGCCATACGGTTTTGCTTTAGCGTACGTATTACAGTGAAATTATGATACCTCAATCCCGTTAGAGACTTTTTCCGTCGGTTCTCTAACGGGGTCAACACCCAAAAATGGTTATGCCTAATTGATTGGCAAGTTTTATTGTATCGGGTTTCTCGATAATTATCGTCTTGGCTGCCTCCACAACCAGACATTTGCCTCCATTCTCGGCCAAACTTCTGATAGTATCAGGTCCCACGCACGGCACATCAAAACGCATATCCTGCTGGGGTTTCGATGTCTTGATTAGTGTCCAGCCTCCAGATTTACAGAATCGGCCTGCTCGCTCGATCATCTCTGCCGTCCCTTCTATTGCCTCGACGGCGAATACTTCTTTGTCCTTTACTACAATCGCCTGGCCTATATCCAGCTCACCGAGCTTTTTAACTATTTCCCAGCCGAATTCAATATCATCTCTGACCGACGGTCGCAGTGATGCAGTTGTCATCACACCCGCCGTTGCCAGGTGCTCCTTGCAATACATAATTGAATTCTCCAGTACTATCCCGCCGCTTGCCAGCTCGTCGGCCAGGGCACACAAAAGCGAATCTGTCAGTTTGTTCTTGCCCCGCAGCCGCCAGTAGTATATTCTAAATGCCCGCCAGTCGGGCAGATACCGCAGGATTCGCCAAGTCGTAAAAAGTCGTTCTTTGGAAACCCGCCCAACCATAATCGTTCTGGTTACGCTGTGCTTTCTTAACTTTCGTATCCAGGCCCCCGGCCGGGCAATCGCAACTCTATAAAACACATCAACTTCGTCGGCGAGGCTGTGCTCAGCCGTTTCTGCTAAGCCGACGCAAATTACTTTTAACCCCGCCTCTTTGGCGCCGGCAGCTACAAGAAAGGGCAGTTTGCCCTCTCCAGCAATTAAACCAAGCACATCTGAACTGTTCATAATATCGTATTGCGCATCTTACAGTTTGTGGTTCGTGACCCAAAGTCAGAAGTCAGATGTACACTGTCCTCTGTCTTCTGTCTTCTGTCATTGTTCAGCCGGCTTTTCAGGGTTATCATTTCGCGACTTATTACCTCTGTTTTTCAGGGGTAAGCTCATCCCTCCGAAGGCGGGGATGGAGTCCCTTCATCATTGGATTCGGCAGGTGAGGCAATTCGTTCAATTCGGCTCTGAAGGTCGCGAATGCTTTGCCGCATCTCAGGCAGATATTGTATCATGCCGTATGCTCGCTTGCCCAGGTTTGCCTCGATAGCAGGCGCACCCAGGACCACTTTGCCGTCAGGAATGTTGTTAATAACACCAGCCTTGGCTGCAATCGTAACATTGTTTCCGATGTTGATATGACCCACAATACCGGCCTGCCCACCGACTAAACAATGATGCCCGAGAGTAGTCGAGCCGGCAATTCCCACCTGAGCCACAAGCAAACAATGTGGACCGATTCTTGTGCCGTGACCTATCGTAACAAGGTCGCCCAGCTTACTACCCTGGCCTATCACGGTGTCACCAAGTGTGCCTCGTTCGATCCCACAGCAAGCACCGATTTCAACGTCATCTTCTATAACTACAATACCAGTCTGTGGTATTTTGTGGTGTATGCCCTTATGGGTGGCATAGCCGAACCCGTCTTCTCCTATTGTCGAATTCGCATTTATAATTACACGATTACCTATTTTGCAACCATCGTAAATAGTAACATTGGGATAGATTATGCTATCGTTACCAATTTGCACACCTTGCCCAACGTGTACGCAGGGATAGATTATGCAGCCGTCGCCAATTTTTGCCTCATCGGCTATTGTTGCAGAATCATGAATGTGGCAGTCGGCACCAATTTTCGCACTGTCAGAAATTGAAGCCCGAGGGCTTATCCCTACCTTTTTGTGCTTACGATGCCCGTGGAGCAGCACCATTATCTGCATAAAGGCATAGTAAGGGTCCTCGGCTATCAGAAGCGGAACCGAAGTGGTGGGTGTTTCCTTACCCACGATTACCGCACTTGCCCTGGTCATCCGCAGTTGCTTCTCATATTTACGGTTGGTCAGGAAACTAATGTCACCTTGGCCCGCCCTGGTAAGTGTCGAGGCCGACTTAATTATTACATTAGGGTCGCCACAGACCCGTCCATCCACGTATTCGGCTAATTCGCCCAAAGTTTTTTCCTGCATATAGGCACCTTTACGAGAAATCTCTTTCTACACTACATCTGACATACCCGATTGCTACAAATCATAGGGCAATATCAAAACCTGGTTATTATAACGGAAAAATCGGTCGGTGGTCAACCCCGTAGAAATATCCTTTTTCTAATGTATCAGTACCCGTTTAGAATTTCTAACGGGGTCAACTGCTCGAAGTCTATCTCTGTTGGAAAAAAGTTTCTCCTGTAATAATTTGTGCCATCTGTTCTGAACGAGGCTCTCGGACATTCCTTACGCCAACAAAACATCCAAAAGCTCATGTTGAAGGCTCACCAGGGGCTTCTTGGTAAAAGCTTTAGTATTGTTCGCAAAAACTTTTACAGCCGGTCCAATGGGTATATATACTACCGGATTAGTTGGGCCAAAAACAGCTAACGTCCTGCCCCCCAACGCCGCTGCCAGATGCGTAATCCCGCTATCGTTACCGATGAATCCGTTCGAATAGCTCAAAAGCCCCAATATCTGCGCCAAAGACAAATCCCTCAGGCACCTTCCAAACCTGCTCATTTTCTTAATTGTTGCATCGTTGAATCTGTCCACCTCAGCAGGCCCCAATAGGAAGATTACTTCAATACCTTTTGAATCAAGCTCTTTGGCCACAGCCAAAAAATTATCAAGGTACCAGCATTTACTTAGTCCACCACTGCCCGGCTGAATAACCACCAGCTTCTGACCAGGCTCAAGGCCTGTTTCTTTCAGCAGTTCCTCACCTTGGGCTATATCTGCGTCGGTTGCTTTTATTGAGCAATCACCCAGCCTAACCTGCCGGGCCTGCAAAGATAAACCGCTCTGGCTGATAAAATGCTCTATGTAAAAGTCGGTTAAATGTCTGGAAAAACCTTCTGGCGGCTTCATAGACAGGGTTATAACTTCAGCACTGTGGCTGCAATTGGCGGTGAAAATCAGATTTTGTTCAAAGTTGCTGTCCGGCTCACCCAGAAATGTCGCGATCCAGGCATAACCGGAAAATGTGCTTATCAAAGGGTCCCCGTCTTTTAAATCAAATGTTTTGTTATCTACGAACAATCGATGTAAAGCTATCGAATCTATGGAGCTGATGCTGTCAATACACGTCCTACCTGGTAAAATACCGACATATTCACTATGCCCAAGAATATCAACACCGCCTAATCCGAGAACATCTTTCATAAACGCAGCTAACGGCAGCGTCAATATACAATCGCCAATCGCGCCCGGCTGCAATATTACTCCTCGCTGTGCTTTCCGCGCAGCTTCAGCGCCCTTTTCCCTGAGCAGGTCCAAAATGTTATCGTTTGCTCGCATATTTTTTCAACCGCATGTTGTTATCAGTATAATAATAACTAATCTGCCGCCTTGTCAATTCATCCGCCGCTAAACGCGACAAAAACCTTTTTCCCATCGTTTATCATTTTACTCTATACGCAATACGAAATTAGTCTTGAGGATAAATAATTATACGGTCGTGGATAACAGTTATTAAATCGTCTTTACCGTCGTTTGTTACGTCAGCGACCTTTAATTCTCGTGGCTCAACGTTGGGCTTAGGGGGCCCCTTATCGCGATAACTTTTTTGCTCGAATATCTTAAAACGCATCGCAGGAATCGGCTTGAGACCGGCATCAAGAGCAAGTATTTCGATGTGATTGCGCCTGCATTCTACCATAATAATATCGGTTCGGCCGTCGTGGTTTATATCTCCCGCTGTAAGATTACCGTATATGCCCTCTTTTATTTTCGTCTCATAGTTGAACGACTGTTCCAAATGCCGCGCAGCATCACTGCCGCTCGGCCCCATTATAAGTGCAAACTTCCCGCTGTCGAACAGCAGCAGGCTTTTAGCTTGGTTACCTGTAAGCGGTGCGAACAACATCTTGAGATGTACCGCAGTATTCCACTTGCCGACATCCAGCTCCTTTTCGGTACGATAGGTCTTGTCATTACCGGTTTTAAGTATCTGAAGCTGACCCTTTCGACCGTCCAGCAGTAAAATAGCGGGCCTGCTTTGGGTTCCCGCCTTGCGGGGCCCCACCAAACCCTCACCGTAAATATCGAAAGCGGCAACGGCCGATATTTGGTTCTCCGTACTCTTGGCATTGTATTGGTCGATAACACTCCACTGCCGGCCATTCGAGAAAACCAGGCTTCTTGCGAAGTTCTTTTTTGCTACCAGAAGCTCTTTACCCGCCTTGCCGTCCACGTTGGCCAGGGCAATTGAACGAAGAGACGCATCTTTAATCAAACTGGCCTGTGCTTTCGGTGAGTCAACTACTTCAAATTTCCTCTTTTCTGTCTGACGAACTAATATGGGAAGCTCATAGCTGACAAATATCAGAACGTCCTGTAAGCCATCCTGGTCAACGTCAAGCACTTTCAAACCGTCCGGATTAGAGGTAAGCTTCTTAAGCTCTAAAGCAGGCCCAGTTTCACTAACTTTTTTGGCAATCTTAGACTTTCTACCTCTACCCTTTGCCAAGTTAGTTCGCCGTTTTTCTGTTGCTGACAGATTGTAGATTATTCTGAGGCTTCTAATATTGCTGCTGTCTATGGATATATAAATACAGTCCACGCTGCCGTCGTTGTCAACATCAGCAAGCTCCATCGCCACCGGCTCACCTGTTAAATCGACAGGCTTCGGGAACGATAATCTGTCGTCTTCAAACTTAGTTAAGCCAACCACCTTTTCCTTAACGCTCAAAACACCTAATTCGGTTTTCCCATCGTCGTCAATATCCATCGCGGACAGGCTCGTAATATCGGCAAAAGCAGGAAATCTAACCGGCTCAGCCAATCCAAGTCCTGGCATTTGTTTATAGAAGATAAGTTCTGCCGCGCCGGGGTCGCTAATTGTTACGTCAACCAGGCCGTCACCATCGAAGTCGCCGATTACCAAATCGCGTTTTGTATCTCCTTCTCCTGAAGCAAGAGGATAGAATAGAATCGGCCAATCGGCATCCTTCTGGTTTTCAACGGCAAATTTGTAACAGATTAACCGCCCGCTTCCGCTGTCAACAGCTAATATTTCCTCACCGGCCACACCATCGAGGTTATGAAGTTTAAGTGTAAAAGGCCTTTGAATAAAAAATTGCATTTGAGGGCCAAGCTGTCCCGTTTTAAGGCCGAATCGAACGTGTACCGGCTTTTCTATATCATTTGTTATAACTATAAGGTCGTTTATTTTATCTCCGTTCAAATCACCGACTTTGAGACTTAATGTTTGTGCAGAGGTAGGATATTTTACAGGCTCGGCCAACGAGCCGGCCTCTTTTTGAACGACGATATAAATACCATCACGACCGGCCAGTGCCAGGTCATCAGCACCATCATTATTCAGGTCGGCGCACGCTAACATATTGGAAGTTAAAAGACCGTCATCAATCTTGAATTTCTTTATTGTTCGCCAGCTCAATTTAAGGCCCAGCCTTGATTTTGGCTTATCCGTTTCAGCACCGTTGGACTTTTGTAACATCACATAAAGCCCTTTCGGCTCGCCATAAAAAGCCAAATCCTTCATTCCGTCAGAATTCAAATCTCCACAAACCAGGCTATACACTTTTTGCGAGACTGCTATACTGTGTTTCTCGAAACGGGTAGGGGGAGTGATTGTATTTACATCTATGTCGTTAGGATCAACGGCTACTTCTGTTTCACCCGGCCCGACAAACTCTTTTTGAATCAGCAGCTCTATCTTGGACTTTCCATTATTAACAATCACAATATCATTTCGGCCGTCACCGTTAAAATCAGCAATCCTTAAGTCTTTTATCCCCCAGTCTAATTTGATTATCTCTATTTCTTCAAACCCATAATACTCCGAGAGGGCACCGACCTGGGACTGCTCTGCATCGGCTGTGCTGAAAATGGCACCTATGAAAAAAGCTGCAATTACAACCCTAAATATCTGCACAGTAAGAACCCTCTTTAGAATTTAACTCTTCATCTATATAGCAACAATATACATACTTACACTGGTAACATCAATAGCAAACTCGTATCTAACTCATCGCGAAACTTATTTTGTTCTGTTGAATTCGGTGTTCGATACGCCTGTAAGTCGAAGACCCCTTCCAACAGGCCGAAGCGTATGTATCCATATTCGACATGTAGTCGTTACTTAAGACGACCCTGCTATTTTGTGGGATGCCCCAAAACTCGTTTATAAACGCCCTCAATGTGGCTTACTGTTCTGGCCCAGCTAAAGTTCTGTTTAACATAAGCTGCGGACTTGTACTTTATTTTTTCTTTAAAGCCGTCCCTGATGAATGTAGTAACTTTCTCAGCCAAGGTTTTGTAATCGTCTAATTCTATCAAACAGCCTACCTGCTCGTTGATTGTCTGCTTGAAGCCTTCAGCGTTGCTTGCAATAACCGGCGTGCCGCAGGCCAGGGACTCTAATGCAACCAGCCCAAAAGGCTCAAATCTTGAAGGAGCGGCTACAACATCAGCGATATTAAATAGCTTGACCATTTGTTGGTGGTCTTGACTGCCGAGGAAGTAAATATCGTCCAATTGCAATTGTTTTGCTAACTGCTCTGATTGCGCTCTCAAATCACCATCTCCTGCGATAAGGGTTATTGGCCTTTCGTTCTCCTGCGAATAAATCTCGGCTGCTTTGAGGAGTGTATCGAGCCCTTTTTGAGCGGTTAATCTTCCAGCGAAAAGAACCACGGGTCTGTCTGTATCTTTGATAGAATAACTTTTCAGCAGACTCTTTTTGTCTATCTCAAGGGGCCTGAATAAATTGGTGTCGGTACCGCTTTTAACAATTATAATTTTTTGAGGGTCAATGCCGTAAGCACTGATAGCTTGTTCTCTTTCCTGCTCGGTCAATGCCATAATAATCTGTGCGCCGCGAATTCCGCGCAGGGTGAGTTCTTGATACTCCTTATATTTTTTGAAGGCGTAATACTCGGTCCCGTGGAGGGTTATGACATAAGGTATATCTAATTCTGCAAGGACCGAAGCAATGACCCAGCCATGATGAACATGGATAATATCCGGCTTAAAGCCGGAAATCTCCTGTCCAATCTTCCTTCGAAAAGCCTGAACGTAGGCTTCTCTTTGAGTCTGGTTTAGCTCACCAAATTTTTTTCCTTTGCTCATTGGATGAGAGGCAAAAACCGGAAAATCAAAATCAAGGTCGTATTTCTCATTCTCGCCGTTGTTGAATAGAACTGCCTCAGCATAATACTCCTTGTTCGGCGCGTGGTGGTCGCAGCAGAGAACTCTGACCTCGTGGCCTCTTTTTATCAGGGACCTGGCCAGAGCATCCACATAAATCCCTGTCCCCGCTCCCTTGAGGGGGAAGTGCATCATTTGATAGATTTTCATCGTAAACTACTTTTGCAAAACATTTTTTTCAGTTCGAAATTTTAATCAGGCAATAAGTTGCTGCCGGCTCTAATCCATATTTTTTTCTATACATCTGCGGTTTTTCTTCTATGAATGTTACAATCACCTGCTCACGCATATCAAGCTTCTCCCAGGAAAATGTATTTGTATCACAACGAGCTTGTCGCCATTTTAATACGATTATTTTATAAATCAATAGCACCGGAGGGATTTTACCACGATTTGATCAGCTATTGTGGACTGTAAAGAGTTTGTTATAATCATTAGAAAATAAATCAAGATGGTTTTTTAGGCGTGACTGTCGCGACTTGGCTCCGCCAAGCGAGCCACGGCAGGCAGATTTATATGGCAGAAGCAACCCAGCACCAAAACGGCGTGAGCCAAAGCTCTTTTGGTGCTGGGTAGGAAGTTGAGGCTTAAATTGAAGGTTCAGTGCGAACTATGTCCAAAAATGTGTTTGATTGAGCCCGGCCAAAGCGGCGAATGCCGGGTGAGAATCAATATCGACGGCGTGCTGCGAACGGTAGTTTATGGATATCCGTGCTCGATTAATATTGACCCAATCGAAAAGAAGCCGCTTTTCCATTTTTTACCGGGCACTCCAATTCTCTCGATAGCAACTGTCGGCTGTAACCTCCACTGTAAAAACTGCCAGAACTGGGAAATATCACAAGCCAACCCGGAAGACGAGAACATCTCCGCATATTTTTGTCCGCCTGAAAGGCTGGTGGCACTAACCAAGCGCAATAATTGTCCTTCGTTGGCATATACTTACACCGATCCGATTGTTTATTATGAATATACTTATGATACTGCGAAGTTGGCCCGAAGTGCCGGCATA
>SDBU01003535.1_pt1 | contig 19805 bp, 17 predicted proteins | sample 2277071 | NCBI WGS metagenome assembly SDBU01 (sample SAMN10397929, study PRJNA504765) | marine sediment metagenome | isolation source: marine sediment core GS08_GC12, 126 cmbsf | place: Arctic Ocean: Gakkel Ridge, Loki's castle | collected 2008 | reverse complement strand
AATTTTTTTAAAATATCATATCAATCCTATTGAATTTGATTTATCAAATTCTTTTCTGTTCAAAATATTAGATTTTAGACTTTTTGCCGTTGCATCAATAATGAAATATCATATATTAAAGAATGCTTAATAAAATAATCATTAAGCTAAAAGCCAATAGCTAACAGCTAATAGCTTATCACTAACGTTATTCCCATTCGATTGTGCTTGGTGGTTTGGAACTGATATCATACACAACCCTGTTCACACCTTTTACTTCGTTTATGATTCTGGAGGAGATTTTTCGCAGGATATCGTGAGGCATATCAAACCAGTCGGCGGTCATACCATCCAGGCTGGTCACTGCTCTTAGTGCAGTCACATTTTCATAAGTCCTGCTGTCGCCCATAACCCCGACACTCCTCACCGGAAGAAGAACGGCAAACGCCTGCCAAATATCATCATAAAGATTAGCTTTTTTAATCTCATCGATATATATCTCATCTACATCCCTGAGAATATCCAGGCTCTCTTTGGTTACTTCTCCCAGTATTCGCACGGCAAGACCTGGTCCCGGAAATGGGTGTCGCCCCGATATTTCCGAAGGCAGGCTGAGTTCATTTCCAACCTTCCTCACTTCATCCTTAAAAAGTTCTCTTAATGGTTCAATCAATTTCAAGTTCATCTTCTCAGGAAGACCTCCAACATTATGATGTGTTTTTATCGTAAAAGAAGGACCCTTAAACGATTTACTTTCTATCAAATCGGGATATAACGTTCCCTGTGCTAAAAAATCCACCCTGCCAAATTTCCCGGACTCCTCTTCAAATACCTCGATGAACGTATTTCCTATCTTTTTCCTTTTTTCTTCCGGATCGATAACTCCCTTCAGACTATCGAGAAACCTCTTTGAAGCATCCACAACTTGCAGGTCGATCTTAAAATGTGAATTAAAAGTCTCTTCAACCTGTTTCCTTTCGCCTTTTCGCAGGAATCCATTATCAACAAATAAACATTTAAAATTTTTCCCGAGAGCTTTATTAAGTAATAAAGCAGTTACAGAAGAATCCACTCCACCGCTCAAACCGCAAATTACCTTCCCGTCTCCGACCTCATCCTTGATTCTCATAACTGCTTCGCTCACAAAAGACTTCGGAGTCCAGTCCCCGCTGCATTTTGCAATATTAAACAAAAAATTCCGCAGAATCTTCTTCCCTTCCTCCGTATGAACAACCTCCGGATGAAACTGAATCCCATATATTTTTCTTTTTTTCTCCTTTATAGCCGCAAGGGGAGAATTATCAGTATGAGCTATTACTTCAAAATTTTCAGGAATTTTCTCTAATCTGTCACCATGACTCATCCAGACAACAGAGCGGTCACTGACACCATTAAACAAATCTTCAGACTTATCGATTAAGAGAACAGCTTTGCCATATTCTCTCTTCACAGCTTTGTCAACCTCACCACCAAGAAGATATGCTATGAGCTGCTGCCCATAACATATTCCAAGCACCGGTATTCCAAGCTCAAAAACACTGCTATGTATCATAGGAGACGCCTCTTCGTACACACTCATAGGTCCCCCGGATAGAACAATACCTTTCGGATTTTTCCCGGTAATTTTTTCTATCGAAATGTTAAAAGGATATATTTCACAATAAACATCCTGTTCCCTGATACGCCTTGCAATTAATTGAGTATACTGTGAACCAAAATCCAAAATAAGTATTTGCTCATGCATGGATTTACCTTCTCGATTTAAAATTTGAAATATTAATGAATTTTTAAAAATTGTAACAATACAAATATTCAGAAAACAGAATACAGAAGTTAGAAGTCAGAATGATAAAAACAGCTTATTATTCTTCCATTCTAAATGCTGGCTTCTGACTTCTGACTTCCGGCTTCTGACTTCTGACTTCTGGCTTCTGACTTCTGACTTCTGACTTCTGGCTTCTGGCTTCTGGCTTCTGACTTCTGACTTCTGACTTCTGGCTTCTGGCTTCTGACTTCTGACTTCCGGCTTCTCACTTAATTAAAATATACACAATATTTTTTATGATTCAATAAAAAAATTGAGCTAATATCTTCAACTCAATTAAAGTAATTTATTAAGTAAAATTGCTTTTTATCTTTAATATAATGAAATAACATATTACACTTCATAAATATCATAAAAAAAATAAAGATAATGCATTTTTTTCTTGACATTTACACAAAAAAAGATTATAATAACATAAAAATGGTTAATAGTGGGTAATTGTGGGTAATACTTAATGTCATCGTTTAAAGGACAATTTAAATATACTATTGATTCTAAGGGCAGAATAAATATTCCGGCTAAATTCAGAAGAGCCGTTTCTCCAGAATCTAATGAAACTTTTGTAATAACCAGGGGGCTGGAAAACTGTATTTATGCGTATCCTCTGGATGAATGGAATAAAATAGAAGAAAAATTACGTCGGCTTTCCAATAATCAAAAGGATAACAGGATGTTTATCAGAATGATGACTTCTTTTGCATCGGAGTCTCAGCTCGACAAACAGGGCAGAATCGCCATTCCTCAATACCTAATCGATTTAGTAAAAATAAATAAAGAAATTTTAATCATAGGAACACTGGATAAACTTGAAATATGGAGCCCTGAGATCTATGATAAGTATCTCGGGGAAAATGACCAATCTTATGAGAGTCTTGCTGAAAAGATAGAAATGTAATTGGTCTATTATACATAAAAAATTATGGAGCAGACATGTATGTTTTAAGTTCCTTTTGTTTACTGGAATTTTACATACGTGTCTGCTCAAAACAATTTATTAAAATTTAGGGGCAGACTTATATGCCAATATTTCTCCCTTCTGCTTAAACTTTCTCATATAAGTCTGCCCAAAAACAATCAGGGGGGGATTATTTAGACAGACCTGTGCTGTATTTGAGATTTACACACGGGTCTGTCTAATAAAAATGATTATCCTGCATAATGGTTGAAGAATTAAATGAAAAACCTGATTTCCACAGGCCCGTCTTGATAGATGAGGTTATAAAGTTTTTAATAACAGATAAATCCGGAATATACTTCGATGCCACTATAGGTGGAGGGGGCCATTCTTATAACATTCTTAAAAAGCTTAAGAAAAACGGAATACTAATAGGTGTGGATTTAGATTCGGAGGCAGTTAATTTCTCAAAAAATCGCCTTAAAGCATTTAAAAATAAAAAAATTATTAAAAAAAGAAATTATGCCGACATTTTAGAAATTTTAAAAGAAGAAAATATCGATAAAATAGATGGAATTTTACTCGACCTGGGAATTTCATCTTATCAAATTGATAAAAAGGAAAAAGGATTCAGTTACATTACCGACTCACCTCTCGATATGAGAATGGATAATAGACTGAAAATTAATGCAGCTGATATTATTAACAATTATACTAAGGATGAACTAACTGATATATTTAAGAAATTCGGAGAAGAAAGATATTCAAAAAAAATTTCTTATTGTATTGTAAAAAAAAGAGAGAAGAAAATAATTAAAACATCTGCGGAATTAATAAATGTAATACAAAATGCTGTTTTTGAAAAAAACAGGATAAAAACTATTTCAAGAATATTTCAGGCACTTAGAATTGAAGTAAATAAAGAACTTGACAATCTCGCCGGATTCCTGAGAATTTTCACAGATGTTTTACAATCAAAGGGCAGAATTGTAGTTATTTCCTATCATTCTCTCGAAGATAGATTAGTTAAAAAATCCTTCAGATTATACGAAAAGGAGTGTATCTGTCCGCCTAAAATACCGGTTTGTGTATGCGGCAAAAAAATAATTTTAAAAGTATTAAACAAAAAACCTATAATACCGTCAGCAGATGAAATTAAGTTTAATATAAGAGCAAGAAGTGCAAAATTAAGAGCTGCAGAAAAAATATGAATAGAAAACAATTATTAAAAAACACAACAGATAAAATAAAAGATATTAATGTATTAAAAGCTAAAATAATTAATCATAATAAATCCAACCGTAATCTGTTGATAACTATAACGGTTCTTTTAACATTAGCAATCATCTTCGTATGGGAAAGAGTAGAAATTGATGCATTATCTTTAAATATAAATAAGCTTAAAGAAAAAAAATTAAACTATTTTACATATAATGAAATTTTAAAAGCTGAAATCGATAACAAATCAAGATTCGAATCAATCAATAAGATTGCAAGATTTAAACTTAATATGAAATTTCCCGGAGACAATTCTGTAATATTGGTGATAAACAATACCGAACCCAAAACACAAATAAAAAAAATTAAAGAACTGATAGAGAAAGTAAAAATATGGGAAAAAAAATAAAATTTAGATTAAAAATCCTCCAGGTTACGCTGACCCTCCTGAGTCTGATTATTATATGGAAATTATTTAATATTCAGGTTATCGATGGGAAAGAATTTAGGAGAATTGCAACTTCACAACACCAAAAACCGATTAAATTACCTGCAAAAAGGGGAAATATTTATGACTGTGAAAAGCGTTTACTCACGCAAGACCTTGAATATTATTCATTCGGCTGTTTTCCATCAAAAATTGAAAATAAAACAGAAGTATCTAAGATATTCGCAAAATATCTAAATGAAAACAGAACTATATTTTTCAGGAAAATTAACGAAAAGAAAAATTTCGTATGGCTTAAAAGAAAAGTAGAAAAAAAGACCGGCGATAAAATCTGGGAACATAAATTAAAAGGTGTTACGAGGACTGCCGATTACAGCAGATTCTACCCATATTCAAATACTGCAAGCCAGATCATAGGATTCACCGATATCGATAACGATGGGCTGATGGGGATTGAAAAACAGTACAATAATATCCTTCGCGGAAAAGATGGTAATACAGTTTTCAAGATTGATGCAATAGGACAGATGTTCCCTGATCCGGGATATTTTTACAAACATCCTGAAAATGGCTCAGGAATAATTTTAACAATAGATATTATTTACCAATCAATCGCCGAAGAAGAATTAAAAAAAGGAGTTTTGAATAGTAAGGGTAAAAGCGGGATGGTTGTTATTATGAATCCGAGGAATGGAGAAATTCTTGCAGCGACGTCTTATCCGGATTTTAATCCCAACGACCCGAAAAAATATACGGATTATCGTTATAAAAACAGGGTGATTTCAGATTTATTCGAACCCGGGTCAACATTCAAAATAGTAACGGCATCTGCGATACTGGAAGAAAATATTAAAAAACCCAATGACATAATCTTTTGTGAAAACGGAAAATTTAGAGTTCAGAGACACGTAATCAGAGATGTTAAACCACACGGAAACCTCACATTCAGAGAGATAATTGAAAAATCAAGTAATATAGGAACCTTAAAATTAGCATCTCTCTTGGGCAAAAGAAAATTATACTCTTATGCCAGAGATTTTGGATTTGGCAATGAAACAGGTTTAGGATTAATCGGAGAAGAAGGTGGAAATCTTAAAAAACCTGCTTTATGGTCAAAATTATCACTCCCGGAGATAGCATTCGGTCAGGAAGTATCTGTCACGGCGATTCAGCTTACCAATGCCTATGCCACAATTGCTAATAACGGAATTCTTATGAAACCGAGAATCATTAAAGCAATAACCGGTAATACAGGTAAAACAATTAAAGAAACAAAACCGGAGAAAATTAGAAGGGTAATCTCTGATGAAACTGCAGCTACATTAAAAACATTCTTAGTTGGTGCTGTTGAGCATGGAACAGGCATAAATGCAAAAGTAAAAAATATTAAGATTGCAGGTAAAACGGGAACAGCTCAAAAATCATTTGCAGATAGACAAGGATATTCGAGGACAGATGTAATCGCTTCGTTTGCAGGATTTTGGCCCGCTGATGACCCTCAATTTGTCTGCCTTGTATTGATAGATACGCCAAGAAACGGTCATTATGGAGGAACCGTAGCTGCACCCGTATTTAGAAATATCGTCCGGAGAATTTCAAATGTCCCAATTAATAAATCCAAAATCGTTTGGGAAAATAATCAAAAACCTCTCAAAAAAATTAGAATTCCGGATGTAAGAAACCTGTCAACCAAATTTGCAAAAGAAAAATTAAAAAAGTTTAATGATATTGTGGACATTTCAGGCACCGGTGCAATTGTAATTAGCCAAAAACCATTACCGGGTAAATATCTGAAAGATGGAGAAAGAATTATATTGACCTGTGCAGATAATCCTGCTAAAGCTGAAAAAAAAGTTGTAATTCCGGATTTGATAGGATTCAGTATGAGAAAAGCAATTAATAATATTCATCTTAACAATCTCAAATTCAAGGTTACTTATGGAAGCGGAGTTGTAGTTGAACAGGCGCCTAAACCGGGAAACAAGGTGAAACCAGGTTCTGTGTGCTATATAAGATGTTCAAATAATGAAAATATTTTAAAAACCCTCGCATATAAGTGAGGCTCCTGAAATATAGCTTTTAGCTATTGGCTATTAGCTATTAGTTTTTAACTCCGCCGCCGAAGGCGGATAACTCTTAACTATATTTTATATGAAACTTAAAGAAATTATAAAAGACTTAGCAATACTCGAAAAACATGGAAGCGAAGACGTTGAAATAAAGAATATTCGATATAACTCCAAAAATGTTCAGAAAGGTGATATTTTTGTAGCTATAAAAGGCACATTATCCGATGGACATAACTATATCGAAGATGCTGTTAAAAAGGGTGCTTCTGTTGTGATATACCAAAATAATTCCATACATCACGATATAACAAATATAAAAGTAAACGATTCGAGAAAAACACTCGCTCAGATTTCGGACAGATTCTTTAATTCACCGTCGAAGGATTTGAAATTGATAGGTATTACCGGAACAAACGGTAAAACAACCGTCTCATATCTGATAAAAAATATTATCGAAGCATCCGGGAGCAATGCAGGATTGATGGGAACAATATTATATAAAATCGGTGATGAATCCGTTGATGCATCGCTCACAACTCCGGAATCGCCTGAAATACATTCTTTTTTAAATAAAGTAAAAAATAAAAACGCAGAATACGTGGTACTGGAAGTTTCATCTCACGCATTAAAACAAAACAGAACTTATGGACTAAAATTTGACTTGGCAGTTTTTACAAATATCTCAAGAGACCACCTCGATTATCATCCCAATATGGAAGATTATATAGAATCGAAGCTAAAACTCTTCAATCAGCTTAATAATAAATATTCAAAAGCAGTGATAAATTCAGACGACCCTGTTTCAGAAAGAATAGCTATAAAAGATTTAAAAATCATCAAATATGCTGCTAAAAAAAACACAGATATATCCCCAATGGAATATAGATTAAGCTTTAAAGGAATTTGGCTCAAAGTAAATACTCCGCTTGGAATAATGGAAATAAATTCAAAACTTATCGGGTATTTCAATATATATAATATTCTTGCTGCAATAGGGGCAGGAATAAGTCTGAATCTTGATAAAAATACTATCAAAGAGGGAATTGAAAAAACAGAACAAATCTCCGGAAGAGCAGAAAAATTAGAAGTTGCACAAAAATTCAATGTAATTATTGACTATTCTCATACTCCCGATTCGGTTTTTAACATTATTAGTACTGTAAAAAAAATAACATCAGGTAAAGTTATAGCTCTGTTTGGATGCGGGGGCGACAGAGACCGGGGCAAAAGACCATTGATGGGAAAAATAGCTTCGGAAAATGCAGATATTATTATAGTTACTTCTGATAATCCGAGAACTGAAAAACCCGATGAAATCATCAAAAATATTGTCGAAGGAATTAGCAACTTAGAAAATGTAATAATATTACCCGATAGAAAAGAAGCCATTATAAAAGCTCTTACAATCGCTGAAGAATACGATTCAGTATTAATCCTCGGCAAAGGACATGAAAATTACCAGATTATAGGAAAAGACAAAATCCCATTCAGCGATAAAGAAATTGCAGTCGATTTTTTAAAAAAAAGCCTTACCCCTGACTTTAATCAGGGGTAATTGGAATCTTTGTCAATTAACAAAATATTATCCTTTTTTATAGAGGGATATAATAATCTAACTGCTTATTAAAAAAATGTCTATCACAATTGATGAACTAAATAAAATTTATGGAATCGAGACTTTGGTTCGGGGAAATCCGGAAGGGACGGATAATATTTCCGGTGTCTCGATAGATTCAAGAACCATAAATAATAATGAGCTCTTTTTCGCAATCAGGGGGGAGCGGTTTGATGGACATAATTATGTTGAAGCTGCTCTTGAAAAAGGGACTTACAACGCTGTTGTTGAAAAGAAATATGCAAAAACATTATCCGAAAAACTAAAAATCTGCCGCCTTTTTTTAGTAGATGATACAATTAAAGCCCTGCAGGAACTGGCAAACATACACCGTAATAAATTCAATATTCCCATTATTGCGGTTACCGGAACTAACGGTAAAACCACAACCAAAGAGATGACGGCTGATGTTCTCTCAAAAAAATACAACGTTGTAAAAAACCGCGGCAACTTCAATAATCATATTGGTATGCCTCTCTCACTTCTAAGTATCGATGAAAAATGCCGGATTGCAGTAATAGAAATAGGAGCTAATCATACCAAAGAAATAGGATTTTTAAGCAAAATTGCACAGCCGGATCATGGAATTATTACAAACGTTGGCGCTGCTCATTTAGAATTTTTTGGTTCAGTTGAAAATGTCGCGGAAGCAAAAGCAGAACTGCTCGAAAATATTAAGGATACCGGAATTATTAACGGTGATGACAAACTTTTGTTAAAGTATAAAGACAAAGCTGAAAAAGTTTTAACATTTGGCTTACAAAAAAACTTTGATATATATGCTGAAATCACAAACATAGACCGTAAAGGCTGCTGTCAGTTCAAATTAAACGATAAGGTATCTATCAAGCTAAGAATACCCGGAAAGGTAAATGTATATAATGCACTTGCTGCTTCTGCAGCAGGACTCTTGATGAATGTTACTTATGATGAGATAAAAAATGCTCTTGAAAATTTTAAAGCAGAACGACAAAGATTTGAGATTATAGACGGAATAGGAACGACAATAATTAATGATTCATACAATGCTAATCCGGATTCAATGCGGATGGCAATACAATTGCTTAAAAATATTAATCCTGATAAAACAGTTAAGAAAATAGCAGTTTTAGGCGATATGCTCGAACTCGGTGATTTCAGTGAAGATGAACACAAAAAAATCGGTGAATTTGTCTTCAATTCTCAAATAGATTATCTATTCACCTTCGGCAGATACTCAGAATATATCACAAAGCAGGCAAATTCGCTCGGGATGAAAACCTGCGAGCACTTTGATAATAAGGAAAAAATCGCAGAAAAACTTAAAAATATCCTCCCGGATAAGTATGTTTTACTTTTGAAAGGTTCGAGAGGAATGAAAATGGAAGAAATATTACAATATTTAATACGAAAATAGAACCGCAGAGACGCAAAGACGCAGAGAAATCAGAATAATAAATTATTTCTCTCTCTTTATTCTCTGCATCTCTGCGGTTAATAAATTTTCATAATTCGTGGTGCTGCGAAATGACTATAACAGGGAAAAAAGTAAGTATAATTGGAGGAGGATCAAGCGGGATTTCGGCAGCCGTTCTTTTCCAGAGTAAAGGGGCTGATGTCTTTCTTTCAGAAATAGGAAATACTGAAAAAAAGAGACTTGAATTTTCGGAACTTGATTTAAAAAATATCAATTATGAGCTTGGGAAACATTCACCGGAAAAAATCTTAGATTCGGATATCATTATAATCAGCCCCGGAATCCCGTCCGATATCCCTGTAATAAAAGAAGCAGCAAATAAAAACATTCCGATTTATAGTGAGCTGGAAGCTGCGTCATGGTTTTGTAATTTACCAATCATTGCTGTAACCGGTACTAACGGTAAATCTACAACTGTAACTCTACTAGGAAATTTATTTTCCAGATATGGAATTAAAAACATAGTCGCTGGCAATATCGGCTTATCCTTTTCAAAAGCTCTGGAAAACATTGGTGATAAGGAAATCATAATATTGGAAGTTAGCAGCTTCCAGCTCGAAAATATTCTTCATTTTCATCCTAAAATATCCATTTTATTGAATGTTTCACACGACCACATAGACAGATACGAAGATTTTACCGATTACATAAAAACAAAAATAAATATAACTCAAAATCAAACAATTAATGACTTCTATATTATTAATTACGATGACAAGTATATCAGGAAATTCAGCAGTAAAGTCGATGTAAATTTATTTCCGGTGAGCACCACAGAAAAGTTTGAAAACGGAGTATTTATTGAAAATTCAAAAATTATTTTTTCCAAAAATGGAATAAAAGAAGAAATCATCCATATAGACGAAATATCACTCAAAGGAGAACATAACATATATAATTGTATGGCTGCCGTTTGCGCAGCAAAAATATATAATATTGAAAATGAGGAAATATCGGAAACACTGAAATCTTTTAAAGGCCTTGAACATAGATTCGAATTCGTCGATTCTGTGGCAGGTGTTAATTTTATTAATGATTCTAAAGCAACAAATGTAGATTCGGTCTTTTATGCACTAAGCTCTTTAAAAGATAATATTATACTTTTAGCCGGGGGGAGAGATAAGAAAGGAGATTTGTCACCGCTGAATAATCTGATAAATAAAAAGGTTAAAACTCTTGTTCTCTTCGGAGAAGCATCGGCAAGAATGAAAAAAGAATGGAATCATCTCTCCAACATTATTATAGCTGATAGCCTCGAAGATGCTGTTAATAAAGCAATGAATTTTTCAATATCCGGAGATACAATATTACTTTCCCCTGCTTGCTCGAGCTTTGATATGTTCAAAAGCTTTGAAGAAAGAGGTGAAAAATTCAAGAATCTTGTAAAAAAAATGAAAATAAACAATGAACGATAACAGTCTCGATTTTACATTACTTGCTGTCGTGCTTTTTTTAGTTATGTTTGGAACAGTGATGGTTTACAGTTCAAGTTCTATGTGGTCCGTCTTTAAATATAGCGATTCGTTTCATTTTCTGAAAAATCACCTTATAAGGGTTTTCATAGGTATATTTCTAATGTTTGTGCTGACTAAAATAGACTATCCGATATACAGGAAGTTTTCAATTCCTATTTTGCTTGTTGGTTTGGGACTTCTCATATATATTGCCATTTCCGATAATATTATCAGAGGTGTCTCAAGATGGGTAAACATATTCAACATTACATTGCAGCCTTCTGAATTAATGAAATACTCACTAATATTTTATATGTCTGATGCTATAGTCAGAAAACAAGATAAATTATCCAGCTTTATTAATGGTTATCTTCCTCTTTTAAGCATTCTATCGATTGCTTTAGTACTGATAATTTACCAACCGGACATTGGAACAGCCGCTATAATTTTTATGATAATATTCACACTCTTTTTTGCCGGGAGAGTAAAAATCTCCCATATGCTCGGAACAATAATTGCCGCAATTCCTATGGCATATATTGCAATATTCTATTCGCCATATAAATATCAAATCCGAAGATTAATTACATATTTTAATCCGGATGCAGACCCTCTCGGTACTGGTTATCAAATCAATCAATCTCTTATCGCACTTGGAAGTGGCGGCATACTCGGAGTGGGACTCGGACAGAGCAATCAAAAATTTCTGTTCTTACCCGAACCATATAAAGATTTCATATTCTCTATTATAGGTGAAGAGTTCGGGTTTATAGGAACATTAATTATCATTATCTTATTTTTATTTATTCTGTGGCGCGGAATGAAAATTTCTTCTTCCGCACCCGATTTATATGGGACTTTACTTGGAGCAGGCATAACCCTTTGTATCGTAGTTTCTGCATTTATAAATATGGCTGTAGTTTGTAACTTGATACCGACGACAGGTTTCCCGCTTCCATTTATCAGTTACGGCGGGTCGGCTCTTATTTTCACGCTTATGTCTGTCGGAGTTTTGTTAAATATTTCATCTAAATGCAGCAGTAAAAAAAATAAAGTTAAAGACAATCAAAAGTTAAATAAATAAATGAATGAATTTCATAAAAAAAAATTTAATAATCTTCTCATAAAACTTGAACATTGAAATGTATCTTGGAAAAGTAAAAAAAATACACTTTGTGGGTATCGGCGGAATCGGAATGAGCGGAATTGCCGAATTGATGTTGAATCTCGGATATAAAGTTACGGGCTCGGATATGCACCTTACCGATGTAACTGAACATCTGCAGAATCTTGGAGCGGTGATTCATCAAGGGCATTATGACGAAAATATATCCGATGCAGATATGCTTGTCTATTCTTCAGCAGTAAAAATGGATAATCCTGAACTCAGTGCCGCATTTAAAAAAAATATTCTGGTAATTAGAAGGGCTGAAATGTTAGGTGAAATAATGCGGATGAAATACAGCATCGCTGTTTCAGGTACACATGGAAAAACCACTACAACATCGATTGTAGGACTGGTTCTGACAGAAGGAGGATTCGACCCTACTCTGATAATAGGCGGTAAACTCAGAAGTCTGAAATCTAATGTCAAGCTTGGTGAGGGAAATTTCCTTGTCGCAGAAGCTGATGAATTCGACCGGACTTTTTTAAAACTGATACCGACATTTGCGATAATAACTAATATAGAATCCGAACACCTCGACTGCTATAAAAACCTGGATGAAATAAAAGATGCCTTTGTTGAATTTGCAAATAAAGTCCCGTTTTTCGGAACTGTTACATTATGTATCGATGAATCGGGAGTAAAGGATATTCTCGGCAGAATCGAAAGAAGAATCTCGACTTACGGTATTTCAAAAGAAGCAGACCTGCGGGCAGAATCCATAGAATTTGAAAAAAAGGTCTCAAAATTTAAAGTAATCTACAAAAACAAAGAAGTTGAGGAATTTATAATAAATGTTCCCGGAATTCATAATGTAAAAAATGCTCTTGCGGCAATTTCGATAGGACTTGAACTTGAAATTCCGGTTGAAAAAATCAAAAAAGCATTATCACAATTTTCCGGAGTATATAGGAGATTTGAAATAAAAGCTGACATCGATAACATATTAATTGTCGATGATTACGCCCACCATCCGACTGAAATCGAAGTTACATTGAAAGCGGCAAAAGAAGGATGGAATAAAAGAATCATTACAATATTTCAACCTCATCTATATACACGAACAAGAGATTTTTATAAAATTTTCGGACAGTCATTTTTCTATTCGGATATTCTTATCGTTACAGATATTTATCCGGCAAGAGAACAACCTATTGACGGAGTCACGGGAAAATTAATCTCCGATAGAGCAGTAGAATCCGGACACAAAAATGCGCTCTATCTGCCCTCCGAATCGGAAATTATCGATTACGTGAGAAAAATAGCTAAACCAAACGATATTATTATTACGATGGGAGCCGGCAATATATGGAAAACAGGTGAAAAACTAATTAAAGTGCTAAAATAAAAACACAAAGACACAAAGGCACAAAGAATTTTTAAAAAATATTATTAATCCCTCGATTTATCGAGGGATTAATAAAACATTCATAAAATCACCAACCGTTTTAACGGTTTTAAAATAAAGCTGATACTTAAACGTAGTAATTTGATTTATCAAATTCATCGTGTTTAAAAAATGAAAACATTCAAAATATCTACAGTCTTTTTAATAATAACTGCAATTATTGTATCGACGGTCTATTATGGAAAAATATGGGTTGACAACTCTCCCCTCTTTCTTTTAAGAAATATCCGAATCAGCGGTAATGAATTCATTACTGATAATAGTATTCTTTCATTAACAGAAATAAAACCGGAAACACATATATTTAAAATTGAAACACGTAAAATAGAAAACAAAATCTTATCTAATAAACTTGTAAAAAATGTATCCGTAAAAAGGATTTATCCTTCAACGATTTCGATTAAAATAAAAGAAATAAATCCTTTAGCTTTTGTAATTTCGAAAAACTGTTATATTTTGGATGAAAATGCTGAACTTCTGCCGATGCCGGAGCAAATCAGAGTCTATGATTTACCACTAATTACCGGTATAAAAAAAATCGAAGCAGACTTAGAAAAAAATAGCCCTGTTGAGAAAATAAAAACTGCTGCCCGGATATTGAATATAATTAAAAATTCGAAGATAAATCTTTATAATAATATTTCTGAAATAAATTTTACGGATAAAGATTTAATTGTATTTTATCTCTATGACAGTGCAATACCGGTTTATTTGAATAAAACTGAACTTTATGAAAAATTATATTCTTTTAGTCAATTTTTAGAATATGCAAATTCTAATAACCTGATGAAAAATCTGAAATACGTTAACCTGTGTTATAAAGACCAAATTATAATAAAAGAGAAATAACGAAAAATTGCTAATAGCTAATTATCAATAGACAATAACAACAATTTATGAATAATCCAGGTAATTAAACTAAAAGCCAAAAGCTTATTAAACAATAAATATTTTTAACATTACAAAATTGAAAAAAAGGATAAATAAAATGGCAGAAAATAAAATAATAAGCGGTCTCGATATCGGAACAACTAAAATTGCTGTTATTATAGGAGAAGTAAGTAAAAACAAGACTATTAATATCATAGGCGTCGGAACTCACCCTTCCGAGGGATTAAGAAAAGGGGTGGTTGTAAACCTTGACAAAACCGTTCGCTCGATAGAAAAAGCTGTAAAATCAGCCGAACTTATGGCTGGAATAAAAATTGAAACCGTTTATGCCGGAATATGCGGAGACCACATCAGGAGTCTCAACAGCAGAGGTGTAGTAGCTGTCTCAAGAAACGACAACGAAATTCTGAATGAAGATGTGGATAGAGCAATGGATGCGGCAAAAGCTATTGCTCTGCCGATGGATAGAGAAATAATCCACATCATACCACAGGAATATATCGTTGATGATCAGGATGGAATCAAAGACCCAATCGGAATGTCGGGCGTAAGACTGGAGGTCGATGCACATATAGTTACCGGAGCTGTTACATCTGCTCAGAACATTTACAAATCTGTACATCGGGCAAAACTCAAAATAAACGACCTTGTTCTTCAGCCTCTTGCTTCAAGCTTTGCAGCGCTGGGAGATGACGAAAGAGAGCTTGGAGTTGCACTCATCGATATAGGCGGCGGAACTACCGATATTGCCATATTTTACGAAGGAAGTATCAGGCATACGGCTGTTATAGGGCTTGGTGGAAAAAACGTCACAAACGATATTGCTCTTGGTCTTAGAACACCAATCGAACAGGCAGAAAAAATCAAAATTAATTTCGGTTGTTCATTTACAAGAAAAGTTCCGAACGAAGAATATATCGCAGTTCCGGGTATTGGAGGCAGACCGCCGAGAGAAGTCTCAAAATCGATTCTCTCGAGCATAATCCAGCCAAGAATGGAAGAAATATTTTATTTATCTCTTCGCGAATTAAAAAGAAGCAACTATATAGACCTTATGACCGCAGGAGTTGTCTTAACTGGCGGATGTGCACAACTTGACGGAGTCATTGAACTTGCTGAACAAATTTTCGATATGCCGGTTAAAATTGGCACACCGACAGGATTCGGAGGTCTTATCGAAGCAGCTAACAGTCCTGCATTCGCTACAAGTGTGGGGCTAATATTTTACGGTGCACACGAGCTGCGAGATTCAAATATCGAATACAGCGACGACGATTCAAGGTTGTTTCATAATATTTTAAGCAGAATGAAAGGATGGGTTGTCGAATTTTTTTAAATATAAAATATAAACCACAGAAACGTAGAGAACCGGAAAGAAAATATTTTTAAAATTTAGTCTTTTTATTAAATTTTATTATTCCTGTTATTAAAACCGGATAAAGCTTATTATAAATATTTTTTTAAATTCTCTGTGTCCTTGCGCCTCTGCGGTGAAAACATAAGAATTAATATATTTAACCAACAATATGGGAGGATATAATGAGATTTGAATTAGATGAATCTTCAGAGTTGGGAGCAAAAATGAAGGTTATCGGTGTTGGTGGTGCAGGTGGAAATGCCGTTAACGGGATGCTTAATGCAGATTTGCAGGGCGTAGAATTTGTTTCCATAAATACGGACATACAAGCTCTTGAATCAAACAAGGCACCCGTGAAAATACAAATTGGTAAAAATCTTACAAAAGGACTCGGAGCAGGGGCAAATCCGGAAACCGGATACAAAGCAATTGAAGAAGACAGAGAAACTGCAGCATCTTGTTTAGCAAATGTTGATATGATATTCCTCACCTGCGGATTAGGAGGTGGAACAGGGACCGGTGCCGCTCCGGTATTGGCTGAAATTGCCAGAGAAATGGGAATACTAACAGTAGCCATTGTCACTAAACCTTTCCTGTTTGAAGGTCCTAAAAGATCGAGGGTAGCAGAAGAAGGACTCGAAAGGCTGAAAGAAAAAGTTGACACTTTAATTATAATACCAAACCAGAGGTTACTCTCTATATGTTCAAAAGATACTCCACTTAGCGAAGCATTTAAAATGGCAGATGATATTCTATATCAGGCGACAAAAGGAATATCAGATTTAATTTCTGTCCCCGGAATTGTCAATCTCGATTTTGCCGATGTAAAAACTATCATGTCTGATATGGGAGATGCTATTATGGGTACAGGCATCGGTAAAGGTGAAAATAAAGCACACGACGCTGCAAATCAAGCTATTTCAAGTCCATTGTTAGAAGAAATATCTATTGAAGGAGCAAAAGGTATCCTGATTAATATAACCGGCGGGAATGACCTTTCGCTTAGTGCAATAGATGAAGTGAATACAATTATATTTGAAGCAGCCGGGCATGAAGCAAACATTATATTCGGAGCGGTGATCGACGAAAAAATGAATGATGAAATCAGAGTAACCGTTATTGCTACCGGATTTAACAAAACATCAAAAACAATCGAAAGTATCGACGAAAAATATAACAATTTCATTAATACTCCTACTAATAATAGGAAACAACCGACTTTTAAAAGAACATATAAATCCAAAATCGAAACCATCCTCGCAGAGGATAACAGTTTATCATCATTTAATAATGATGACTTGGATATCCCTGCTTTTTTGAGGAAGCAAATGGACTAAAATAAACGTCAATAGTATCAAAATAGTAGGATAACAGTAAACATCAGGATTAATTAATAATCAGTAATATCATTACAGGTAAAAAAATGTCTAAAATATTGTCAAAGAATTACAAAGCGGAAACAGAATCTGATTCAGATGATGAGAATAATGTTCACTTATCAACAAATAATAACAATAAGAATAATCCGCTGTTAAATAAGATATTTAAATCAAGAAAAAATGGCAGCTATAGATTTAAATATAGATATATCTCACCCATAATAAAATCTGAAAATATTATTATTTTAGATTCAAAACAAAAAGATAAAATATCAGGTGATAAAATTTATGCTTATAAGATATTTTCCGATATAATAGTATCTTGATAATTGGAGCATTTTATCATAAATTTTAAGAAATAAGGATTTTATAAGTATAAAAATTAAAGAGGAATGAAACAACTCTGCCTATCAATATGAATAAACTAAATAAAATATTTGTTTTTACAATGCTGCTGTCAATTTTTGCCGACTCGGGAATTTATTCTCAATTTCAACAGCCTGAATCAAAAACCTATAAACTGGAGTACAGGCATACGGAAGATTTTACATCTCTTGTCCAGGCACTGCTAAGTAAGAAAGGACTGATTCAGGAATCTAAAGAAATGAATATGTTCATTGTAACGGATTTTCCGGCAAACCTTGAAAAAGTTGACAGCTTGATATATAAACACGACAGACCGCTTAAACAAATTCTTGTAACTGTTGAGCTTTTCTTATGTTCAAAAATTGGAGATAATCCTGTCCCGGCTGTGTTCTCAAACTTAAGAAAACTCACGGAAGGATTCTACGACTTCAACACATTCGAGAAGATTGATAGAGTTATGATTGTGGCTCAGGAAAACGGCCCAACATCATTAGTTTTCGCTGGGGAAAAATATTTTGTTTCTTTTTTTCTTGATTATATCGAAGAAAAAGAAAATACCGTAAAATTCAGAAACTTTATTCTAACTGAAGTAGATAAAGATATAAGAGGAGAAATAAAAAAGCAAATTTTTGAAACCTCGACAAAAATTCAGGATAATAATCGAAAAATTCTGAATGCTTCAAAGTATAAAGATTCAGAAAAGACTCTTGTTGTTATAGTCGGAGTTCAAATTTCATAATAGATGCTATAATTTACTTTTAGACATTTCTAACAATTTTTTGATATAAGTATTTTCGCCGAGCAAAATTAATACATTATCAACCTGCAGGATTGTATCAGCCGGTGGATTTATGACCATCTTGCCATCTTCTTTTTTCAATCCGATAATCTTTATCTCTCTTGGTATATTAGCATCTTTAATAGCCATCCCATCGATAACAGAATTCTTATTTATCTTAATTTCCCGCATAGAAAGGTCCATATCCTGCTCAGAAACCACAACATCCAGAAAGTTAATCACTTCCGGGTTCGTTAAAATTCGTGCCATTCTTCTTCCACCTATTTGAGCGGGAGAAATAACCTTATCAGCACCAGCGCTCAAAAGCTTTGATTCAGAATTTTCATCTTCCGCTTTAGTAACAATTGTCAAGGAAGGATTCAATTTTCTCGCCGTCAGAGTAACAAACAGGTTCTTCACATCATCAGTCAATGCTGCAATTAAACCCATTGCATTCTTAATCCCCGCCCTAATTAAAACCTCGTCTTCAGTAGCATCTCCAATAACAACCAATCTATGTCCATCCTGAAGCTCTTCACCAATAATCTCATTTGCCTCGATTATTACTGAAGGTCTTTCCCGATTCTCCAGCTCTGAAAACACATATTTACCCAAACGTCCATATCCACATATTATTATGTGATTATTTAAATTACTTATATCTTTTCCCATTTTTTTATTCCTAAATACGTTTTTAATCTCTCCTTCTACTATAATTCTCGTAAGTGCTGTTAAGCTGTAACCAAATACAGCGAATCCAACCATTATCAGAATTATAGTAAAAAATCTGCCGGAATCAGACATTTCTCTTAATTCACCAAATCCAACCGTAGATAAAGTAATAACCGTCTGCCACAAAGATTCAAAAACAGTCCACTTCTCAATAAAAACAAAACCGAGAGTACCAACAATTATAACCAAAAAAAGCACTGCTAAAATTGACAATACTCTTTTAAAAATTTCCATTTCTATTGAACCGTATTAAATTTTACTTTCTCGAATAATCAAAGACCTTTATATTTTTCTTGAAGTTTCGTAACATCTTCAATAATGGAAAACAATTCCTTTTTTGAGTTGCTGATAATCTCGCCCAATTCAATATACATCCTTACTTTTCTATTCTTTTGGATTTTCTCATATTCCTTCGTTTTATCATCTAATTCATCTTTTTTATTTTTATATTTCTTGATTAATTCCTCGATTCTGACAGCAATTTCTTCTTTATCCATAATAACACCCGATTAAATTTTTTCTTAATTATTTTATTAACTATCCTTAAACACGAATAATTTATAAACTTTAAAAAATATAAATCTTTATATCTTAATTTCCAAGCAAAATTTTATATATTTATCTTTCCAACTTTCTTCAACCGCGAAAGACGCAAAGACGCTGAGAAAGTCTAACCATTTCATATTTGCTGCACAGCAGCAAATATGAAACTTGTCAAAGTTTTCTTTGGTTACTTTCTTTTCCAAAAGAAAGTAACATTTATTTTCGTA
>SDBU01003534.1_pt1 | contig 19807 bp, 17 predicted proteins | sample 2277071 | NCBI WGS metagenome assembly SDBU01 (sample SAMN10397929, study PRJNA504765) | marine sediment metagenome | isolation source: marine sediment core GS08_GC12, 126 cmbsf | place: Arctic Ocean: Gakkel Ridge, Loki's castle | collected 2008 | reverse complement strand
TAAGAGCACTGTAGCAAAAGGCCTCGCGGCGCTATTGCCACGGGCCGTCTACCTGGATGATGAGGTGATGTGGGAGCGCTGCTTTGAGCCGACGCTGGGCAACATGACGCTCAAGGGCGAGCCGGGCGTCAACCTATTCAAGAATGAGAGCGCCAAGGACCCGCACCGCGACTTTGCCATACCGCTGGCGCGGTTCGCCGCGGTATTGGCGGCCCAAGGCCACATGGTCATCGTGTCGATGGTCGGATCCCCCGAAGCGCGGCGCGAGCGCATCGACAAGCTGTGCTCACCCTCATGGTTTTATGTCAAACGCGAGAGCGGCGAGCACAAGCTGCCGCTGTACGACCCGCCAGAGACGTGGGATGTGCTGATTGATTGCGACAAGCTGGGGCGCAAGCCCGCCATCGCAAAGGCGGTGGCGGCGGTGATAGAGATCAGGAGGAAGCTGAGCAAGTGACAAAGTGGGAATACAAGCTGCACACGTATTGCCCGTATGCGGGGGAATGCAACACGCTTATCCCGGTGGACCGGCGGCCTTTGCGCATGATTCTGGCAAATCTTGGCGCGGAAGGATGGGAACTGGTACGAATAGAAAAGGCGGGGCAATGTCCCGGCGGTGGCGCGCATGAGGAACTGTTGCTCAAGCGCCCAATAGAAGAGAGGCACGATGTGTCTGACGCGATTCGCATGCTCGAATTCGGAGCGGTGGCCCCATGATCCTTCGTAAACTCCGCATTCCCAAGGAGCTGCTCGCCCAGGCCCCGACAGATGAATTGCACAAGCACTGGGGGCAAGACTGCTACATCGCCAACTCGGAAACGCTGGAGCACCTGCTCTACAGACGCTTCGCCCGACATGGGCTCTGCCTCAAGGTGTTTCGTGAGCTCACCAAGAGCGAGCGGGACGGCGAACTCTCCTCCGTCACTTGGGGTGGAGCCCGCCTAAGCGTCGCGACCCAGGCACAGAACCTATTCGCGCTGTACGGCATCGCGCCGCGCGTCTACTCGTTGGCCATCATCAACGGCAAGTACGCAGCGCAGGTGACACAGTACGCCGAAGGCGAAGGCCAGCCCAACTATGCCGAGGCGCGGCACATCATCAAAAAGTACCGCATCGGCATCAAGGGCAAGAAGAGGGAGGACGCGACCACGGCCGCGATACGCTACACGCGCTACCCGTTCAAGTGGATCGGGGGCCTGTTCGTCGACTTCGGCCGCTACTACTTCCGCGACCCCAAGTGGTATCGCGCCTACCTGAAAGGCAAGATCAAGATCCGTAAGGGCGGCACGGTTGCCTATGAGGCCGTGCCAGAGCTGGGCGTCAAGGGCCAGCGCGACCACCGGCACCGCGTCAAACACATGCAGCTCGATGGGCTCAACTGGCGCGGCAAGACAGTGCTCGATCTCGGCTGCAACAACGGGGCCATGCTACGCGAGGCGCTACGCCGCGGAGCCAAACGCGTGGTGGGGGTGGATTTCCGGCGGGTATCTTACTGGTATCAGATCATGAACTGGCTTGAGTACTGGAACTTTGACATGCTGCCCCTCGACTTGCCCGAGCAAGCCGAGATGGTTGAGGTCTGCACGGGCATCGCCCAGTTCGACATCGTGTTCGCTCTGGCCATCGTCCAACACATGGAAGGCGGTTACCAGCCGTGGCTCGCCAAGCTGACCAAGGGCATGCTTTATCTCGAAGGCGACCGGATGCCCAAGGGCGCCAAGTTCCCACAAGGCGCGAGCGGCGACGCCATGCTCGTTGGTCCGACTGCTGACGAGCCATACCGCGAGGCTCTTGAGCGCGACTTTCGCCAGGTGGAATGGCTCGGCTGGATCAAGGACGAGGACCAGCGGCCACTCTACAGATGCTGGCAGAAACCGCGGCCAAAGTGGGGCCCGCTGCCCAAGGGTGCCAAGGCACGCAAGCGCGAAGCCGTGCGCCGGGGGCAGTCCATCTTTGGGCAAGCCATGATGAAGCGGGAAGAGCTGGCGTTCTTGTACGATATGGCGGCGTTGGCACCGGATGGACTTGCGATAGAGATCGGCACATTCAATGGGTCGGCGGCCATGACATGGGCAACTGCGCGGCTGGACAGGGGCCCTATCGTCGTCGTGGACAACGTGGAGCGGCCCATCCTACTAGAGAACATCCGACACAGCCGCTACCCGATAGAGGTCAAGATCACGGACAGCACGAAGCTGGTACTACCCGAGATGGCGTTCTGCTTCATTGACTGTGATCATACCAAGAGCGGGATCCCTTACGACATCAAGATCTACCCGCCGCAGATCATGCCTGGTGGCATCATCGTATTCCACGACTTTGACAAGAAGGAAGGCGGCAAAGACAAGGGCTATGTAGTCTATCGCGAAGTCAAGGCCTGGCACAAGAAGCACGGCTGGGAGTGTCTCGGCAAAGCATGGCGGACGATAGCGTTTCGGAGGCCGCTCGACAAATGAAGGTTCACATGGTGACTTACTGGATGGGCAAGCGCCGCAAGGATGGACGGCCATGGCCGCGTTTCACGCGCTATCTGCATAAAGCACTCGGCTGGTCGGCTAGTCATAATATGCATCCGAAGGCTGACGTGAACTATATCCTCACGGCAACGACGGGATGGCGCAAGCATGGCCACCCGTGGACGCATCGCTCGGGCAAGCTTGCTTGTCGATTTGGGGCGCGGCCGCGCTACGGACTCAAGGCGCGGCTATGGGATGAGGGCATGCGCGCCGTGGACTTGCGGCTGACTGAGGCACATCGGTTCGCCCGTGAGTTCGCTGAATTCGGCCCTTCCGCCCGTATCATTGGGTTCCCGCTTGAGCACAACCTATTCACAGTCGTACCTAAGCCGCGCAACGCTAAACCGACCATCGGCGTTGCGGGCTACATAGCTCCGAGAGGCGCTGGCGTTGAGATGGCTACACAATTGGCACTCTACCCCGGCACGCGGGACTGGCGCATCAAGGCGGCTGGCCACGGGTGGTCGATACCGTGCAGACGCTACGATTATGCCGAGCTGCCGCGGTTCTATCAATCGCTGGATGTGTACTTGATACCACGAGACGGCCAGAATGGATCCACGTCGGTCTGGCAGGCGCTGGCGTGCGGTGTGCCCATAGTGATTCCGGCCGGCGTCCCGGCAATGGATGAGGACCTGCCTAACATGCCCGGCATCTACCGCTATGCCATGGGTGACTTTGACGAGATGGTCGAGCAGATTCAGCGCTGTCTCGATGAGCGGTCAACGCACAACCGGCAAGCGCTACGAGGAATGACGGAAGAGCAGACCATAGAGAGGTTCTGCGCAGAGCACAAGCGCGTCTTTGAGGAGCAGTTTGGATAGGGAGGGGAGAAATGGGTACTAGACGGCTCGTGATTTGGGGAGCGGGAGGGCATGCGTTGGTCGTGGCGGATATCGTCCGGCGCGTGGGCTGGTATGATCTCGTCGGGTTTCTGGATGATGTGAGCCCAGAACGACATGGCTCCACCTTTTGCCACTCAATCATTCTAGGTGGCCGAGATGACCTTGCTGCGCTGCATTCTGCGGATGAGATGGGCGTTGACAGCATCATCATAGCAATAGGTGACAACGAAGCTAGGTTACGCCTTTCCGAAGATGCGCGCGCTGTTGGCTTCCACCTGGCTGCGGCTCGACATCCGCGATCGACGGTGCCCAATGATTTCATGATGGGTGCTGGCACTGTGATCATGGCCGGCGCTGTCGTGCAACCGGGCTGCCGCATCGGGGAGAACGTCATCATCAACACGGGCGCGACAGTGGACCACGAGTGCCGGATAGGGAACGGGGCGCACATTGCGCCAGGGGCACATTTAGCAGGGAATGTTCAGATCGGCGAGGAAGTATTCGTTGGTATTGGCGCAGTAGTGGCCCAGGACCTTTTGGTCGGATACAAGGCAATCGTCGGTGCGGGAGCCGTAGTCATCAGGGATGTGATGTATCAGACCACAGTCTACGGCAACCCTGCCAGGGTGACGGCATGACCGAAACGCTGCACGTCGGGCGGCCCAACATCGGGAACCGCGTGTCATTGATGAGACGCCTCAACGACATTCTTGACCGGCGCTGGCTATCCAATGACGGGACCTATGTACGGGCGTTGGAATACAATATCGCCGAGATGGTTGGCGTCCGCCACTGCATCGCCGTTTGCAACGCTACCGTGGGCCTGCAGGTTGCCATGAAAGCGGCTGGCGTCACGGGCCAGGTCATTGTGCCCGCGTGGACGCACATCGCGACGGCGCATGCGCTGACCTGGATCGGGCTCGAGCCGGTGTTTGTGGATGTGACTCCCTGGCACAACATTGATACGGCGCGAGTGCAGGAAGCTATCACAGCCCGAACGGGGGCGATTCTTGGAGTCCATCTTTGGGGACGTCCCTGTTGGACAGAACAGCTCGAGCGCATTGCGAGCTGCCACGAGTTTCCTCTACTCTTCGACGCGGCCCACGCCTTTGGTTGCTCAGAGAGTGGCCGCATGATCGGTGGCTTTGGCGACGCCGGGGTGTTCTCGTTTCACGCCACCAAGTTCGTCAACGGCTTCGAGGGCGGCGTCATCTGCACCAACGACGATGGGCTGGCCGAACGCGCGCGCGCTATGATCAATTTCGGCTACCAGGATGGCGAGATCCAGCACATGGGCACCAATGCCAAGATGAGCGAGCCTAGCGCAGCCATGGCGCTGACGAGTATGGAGAGCATGGGCGAGTTCGTGGCCATCAACCGCTGCAACTATCACGAGTACCGAAGGCAACTGCCCGGCGTGACGTTCGTTGAATTCGACGAATCGGAGAGCAACAACTATCAGTATGTTGTTATCGAGCTGCCGGACCGCGACAAGGTAATGGAGGCGCTTCATGCCGAGAACGTCCTGGCCAAGCGCTACTTTTGGCCGGGGCTCCACCGCGAGCGGCCCTACAACACGGGCGCGACGTTGCCCGAGACGGAGCGCCTCGCGGCCTGCACGTTGGTGCTGCCAACGGGGACGGCTATCGGCGTGGCTGAGATCACGAGAGTGTGCGACATCATCAAGAGGACGATGGAGGAGAGAACGATGCAGAGCATGCCAGCGTGGGCGGCGTCATGATCACCCGCCTAGCAATCCCCGAGGAGTACCTGCGCGTATCAGCTCGCGGCAAAGAGGCGGAGTTCGTGAACACCCCAGAGGTGGCGGCGATTCTGAAGGACCACTATGGCAGAGACGGGCTGTGCCTGAAGATGTTCAAGAGAACAGAGTATCTTAATCAAGCCAAAACCGATTGGCAGCATGCGTGGGGCGATGGCTCTTTGTGGGGAGGCGTTGCGCTAACGAAGGTCACGTTAGTCCAGAACATCTATTCCTGGTACGGCTTGGCACCACGAGTGTATGGCCTGGTTGTCCTGAATGGCGAACGGGCTGCGCAAGTCGTGGACTTTGCCGATGGTTCTGGCAAACCGCGCGTCGCTAAGGCCCGACAAGTTGCGGCCCAATATCGGCTTGGCGTCTCAGGCGGCGACATCGGCAAGCAACTCGCCGAGTCGCATCGCTGGATCGGCGGCCAGATCGTCGACTTTGGCCGGTTCCACTTTGCGGATCCGAAATGGTATCGGCGTAAGATGCGGCGTCACGTCATTCGCTACCACAAGAAGAAGCATACAAAGCCCGTCGGTTACCACCCCTGCCCCGAGCTTAATGTGCCCGGTGTGCGGACGATTCTACCGCGCATCGCTCAGATGCGCTGGGATGACTACGAGTGGAAGGGCCGCACTGTACTCGACGTGGGTTGCAACTCGGGGGCTTTCTCGCGCGAGGCTGCCAAGCGCGGCGCGGCTCGGGTCATCGCCGTCGACCACAAGTTCACAACGCAGAACAGGGAGTTGTTCAACTGGCTGGGCTACTGGAATATCGACTGTCTGCAGGTGTCGCTGCCAAAGCAGTGGAAAACGATACGCCGTAAGTCCGGCATCAAACGATTTGACACTGTGATCTGTCTATCGATGGTGGGCCATGCCGGCGGCTACAAAGGCTGGCTGCCCGAGCTGTGTGGCGACGTGCTGTTCTTCTCGGGCCAGGGGGCTGAGGACCGTAGGAAATACCAGGTCAAGCTGGACCGGGATTTCCAACAGGTCAAGTGGCGTGGATATGCCACTGATAATGGCCGCCACCCCGTGTGGGCTTGTCGTATACAGCCTAGTACGCCAGGGACCCCTTTCGATCTTGACGAGCCCTTGGAGGCATAATGCCTTATGTAGTCTTGGAGCGCCTGAAACGGTATCTGGCTTCGCAGAGCGACGAGCCGGTCGACGACGATCTGCTTGCAGAGATGCTGGAACAGGCCGAGGCCTACATCGACCAAGAGACGCACCGGCACTTTGAGGCGGTCACCAAGACGCGGCGCTATCACGTCGGGACACCGAGAGCATGGGGCGACCGACTCATAAGCGCAGAGACGATTGACAACCCGCGCGAGCTGATTCTCGACGACGATCTGCTGACCATCACGACGCTGCAGGACCAACAGGGCGCGCGGACATTTGCCGCCAGCGACTATGTGTTGCTCCCGACCAATGAGGTACCCAAGTACGCCATCCTGTTAATCAATGATGTGTGGACGTGGGTCGACACGCCTCTCGAGGCCGTCATCGTCACGGGCGAGTGGGGATGGTCTGCGACGGCGCCCGCCGACATTGCCATGATCACGCGGCGACTGGCAGCATTTCTGTACCGCCAGAAGGACAGCCAGGTATTCGACACGACTGCGGTCTTTGAGGGCGGCGTGCTCACCATCCCGCAAGGCGTGCCGCGTATCGTCCAGATGATCATCAATCGCTACAGGAAGATGATCTGATGCTGTCACTCAGTGACCTGACGCCCAACCCGCTGGCCACGTTCACGATGTTCGTGGGCGGCCTGGCGGACATGGAAGTTACTGGCGTCGGGACGGATCTGCATTGGGATCAGCCTGCGTCGCTTAACACGGCGACGCTGCCCGCAAAGTGGTTGGAGCTGCCTGCGGGCGACGGCCAGTTAATGACCTTCGAGGGAGGTGTTGCAACCTATGTAATGAAGATCAATCTCTGGATCGCTATCGCCCCCGTGGCCCAGGACCACTATGAGCGGCGCTTCCGCGCAGCCGTTGAGATGATGGACCGGCTATCCCATGCGCTATCGCATGAGGACTTGGACACGGACGAAATCGCGATCAGCAAACTCACGTTCACGATTCGACAGACCGAAAAGACGGTGGCAGGCACCGTCTACACAGCAGTCCATGCCCTGGTACAGGGCAGGGGGTAACATGCCACAGACAGAAGGACACGGGACATCAAAACACGCGACGCTCGAAATCCGAGCGTCAACGAGTGAGACATGGGTTGACGCGAGCGGCTGGGCCGCAGCGGTCACGCCGGGGGGCGGCGATCACCTCATCGGTGACGCGCACGTCTTCACTGGCGCATGGCCTCTCACGGCCCTCGGCAAACTCAATCCTCTCGACTGGACCGTTCGCATCATCTACACCGAAGAGGCCGGGGAAGGTGCCGACCTGCTGCACGGGTTTTATGAGAACCAGGAGCAGATCGACCTTCGCTATCGTCCCTTCGGCGCGAGCGGCTGGCAATGGTTCATCACGGGGCACGTGGTCACGCCAGCGGTGCCCGAGGCCGATGGCGACAGTGGCGACATTCTGACAGTCGAGACCACGGTGCATGGCACGGGGCTCGAGCTGACGACAGCAACAACCTAGAGGGGGAGAACATGACGGAGGAGAAAGAGGTCATCCAGGACGCGCCTGATGACATAAAAGATCCTGGCGAAGAACAGAACGCGCCTGATGACAAAAAAGATCCTGGCAAAAAACTGGATGACCTCGTATTCACAGTGAACGTCGAGGCTTTGGACGATATGACTATCGGTCAATCCGCGGCGATGCTGACGCCAGACAAGGTGCCTTTGTATCTGCTCATCGAAGCACTCGATGCGCTAACCGATGGCATCGATGTCTGGGCGCTGCGAAAAGAAGATCTGGAGCTGGTCGCAAATCGCATCGGCGAGGCCTTTGAGGCCCGGCGCGCCTCAAAAAACTCAGGCGCGCCCTGATCCGTTTCTACTTTACGCCGGGTCAGGGACCAGCGCCCTGGGAAGTGATCGAGCGAAAATTATGCAAGGAGTTTGGCTGTACGCCTAGCCAACTAGACAATGAGAATCTCATACGGTGCATGCGTTTGCTCACAGTGATGGAGTACGAGAATAAGTGGCCGAACGCGAAGTCAAGATAGTCATAACGGGCGAGGACCGCTCGAAAAAAGCTCTCAAAGCCGGCGAGAAGAACTGGAAGAAGTTCGGCAAGAATATCACCGGATTCATCGGCAGTGCCACTAAAGCACTGGCGAAACTCGGCGCTGCCGCTGCTATAGGCATCGGTGCAATAAGCGTAACGAGCATCAAGACGGCTATTGAGGTCGAGAGTGCCTTCGCGGGCGTGATCAAGACGACTGAAGGCCTCGTCGACGAGTTTGGGATCCTCAATAAGGTTGGTGAGGACCTTCGCGGTGAGTTCCGCGCGCTGGCTTTGGAGATCCCGACTGACCTGCCCGACTTGATGCAAGTCGGCGAGTTGGGCGGCCAGCTCGGTATTGCAAAAGAAAGTCTGGTCGGTTTCACAAAAACTGTCGCGGCCTTGGGTGAGGCGACGAACCTTACGCGCGAGCAGGCTGCTACCTCGTTCGCTCAGATCAGCAATATCATGGGTACGAGCCAACGAGACTTTGACCGCATGGGCTCATCGGTGGTGGCGCTAGGCAACAACTTTGCTACGACAGAAGCGGACATCGTCAACTTTGCCACGCGCATCGCCGCGACGGGCAGAATCGCCGGAATCACTGAGGCCGATGTATTCGGAATCGCGGCTGCTTTCACGTCGGTAGGCGTCCAGGCTGAGGCGGGTGGGACGGCGGTGCAAAAAGTGCTCACCGCCATGACCAAAGCTGTAGCGGGGAATACTGGCGAGATCATTGACAATACGGCGGCGATTCTAAAAGGGCAGAACAAGCTCACCGACCTGGCTACATCACTCAACATAGCCCAGCTCCGCATGGGCGAGTTCACAGAGAAGACGAAACAAAGCACACGCGTTGCTGCTCAGGCCCGTATCGACAAACTCACGCGCCAGATAACAGAGCAAAGCCAGGCGCTAGTCATTCTGCGTGGCGAGCATGGCAAGATGTCAGAGGCAGGCGGGGCGCTTGAGACATTTGCCAAAGTGGCCGGATTGACCGCCGATGAGTTCAAGATTGCTTTCGAGGAGGATGCCGCTGGCGCTTTTACGGCGTTCGTTGAAGGCCTTGGCGAACAGGGTGATAAGGCGTTCGATACACTCGAAGCACTCGAACTAGGGGATCAGCGTTTGATTCGGGCGTTTTTGTCCCTCGCAGGCGCGGGTGATCTGCTCAGTGAGACTATAGCCGAATCGAATGCAGCCTGGGAAGACAACACAGCACTCACCAAAGAAGCCGAGGCACGCTATAGGACGTTTGCGAGTCAGCTCAAGATTGCCAAGAACATCATCAAGGACATCGCGCTCAGTATCGGCGAAGCATTGCTCCCGTTCGTTCGCGAGATGCTAGTGGCAGTCGCGCCACTCATCAAAGAGTTCGCTGAGAAGCTGCCCGAGCTGCTCGAAACCAAGGTGATCCCGGCCATTCAGGGCGTTATCGGTGTTATTGGCGAGATCATCGACGCGATCAGGGAAGGCGACTTTGGCGAAGTGGCCAGGATTCTAGGCGGCCACCTGCGCACCATGTATAGCAAGGCGCTGGAATGGGTCGAGCAAAATATCGGGCCGCTAGTCGATGCGGCAGTGGCATTCCTGACAGTCTGGGTGGCCGATTGGGTGACGTGGCTATCGACCAATATCGGACCATTCGCGAAAGACTTGGGCGAGAAGATCCGCGACTGGATAGGAGCAGCTACGGAGTGGGTTAAGGACAATGCGGAGCCACTCAAAGAGAAGATCGGCGCGACGCTGAAGGCATGGGCAGCCGTCGCTGTCGAATGGTTCAAGAATAACGTCGTACCAAAAGTGGCAGCGCTTGGCGAGAAGATACGCGACTGGCTATCGGGCGCTGTGACATGGGTCAAAGACAACTGGGGCGACATTATCGAAAAGGCGGGCGCAACACTCCAAGCATGGGCAACTGCTGTTGTGGAGTGGTTTAAGAACAACGTGGTGCCGAAAGCAATCATGCTTGGTGATAAGATCCGCAAATGGATTGAGGGCGCTATAGATTGGGCGGGTGATCAAGCCACGGATTTGGGTATCAGGCTGGGCGATGTGCTTCGGGATGTTTCGATAACGGCTGTCGATTGGTTTGAGGGCAACGTCACACCTGTTGTTATGCAACTAGGCGAAACATTTGCCACGATGGTCGCCGATGCTTTGGCGGAGGCTGAGGCAACGTTCCCGGAAGCGTCGATCTCGTTTGGCGGAAAGCTACGCCAACTGGTCATCGATGCGGACACGTTCGTCAATGAGCAACTCCCCACACTGAGCGCTTCATTGGGTACGACGCTGGGTAACATTCTTCGCTCGGCCATCGGACTCTTTGCCGAGTCCGGCACTTTCATACAGATGCGCGATGAGATGTTTTTCAACATCTGGAAAGGCATCATCGCGGGCAGCGCCGAAGATCCCAATCTCATCGTGGCTGGTTGGACGGCGTTGCGTGATGCAGTCACGTCAATGTGGGAAGCGTTTATCGTTGCCGTGACTGGTGATCCTGATTTCAAGCAAACTCTAGTGGACTGGTGGCACGGGCTACTTACGGACGCTCTTGATTTCGTGCTTAAGCTCCCTGTCCCATGGACGGATATTGGGCGCGATATGATTGCCGGTATCATCCAGGGAATCAAAGACAAATGGAACGATCTAAAGAAGGATCTGGAAAGTAGGATCAAGAGTCTTCCGCCTCTCGTTCGGAATATACTCGGAGCCAGGTCGCCCTCTCGTCTTTTCGCTGAAATCGGTATCGACATGATGAAGGGCCTCGCCGAAGGCATTGATGAAGAAGCGGCCCAAGTCATCAAAAAGCTATCGAAAGCTATCGGGCGCATCGTCAACGCATTCAGCCAACTCGTCGAATTGCAAAAGGGCTTCGGCCTCGCGGGCGGCCAGCTCCCCGACATTGGCCCGTTCCTCGATCAATTCGAGTTGACGATTCGTACCCTCTTCTGGCGCATCGAGGGCCTCATAGAAGAGTTCGGTGAGAAGCGCATCAAAAGGGTGCGCAAGAGCGCTAAGCGTCTCCGCGAGATTATACAGGCCGTGATGTTCGATATGAGTGGCATTGCTTTGGTCAACCTACCCGATATGGGCATGTGGCGCGACCAAGTTATCGCTCTGACCCGAGCTGTGATGCAGGCTCTTGGGCACCTGGCTTTTGAGTTCGGCGAGAAGGGCTTAGAGGCAGCGGCGGGCTGGGCCAAGAGCGTGCAGGCCATTCTGGGGCTGGTCAAGCCGGGTGTCGATGCCCTGAAGGCGATGCTTGAATTTGTGCCTATCCAAAACCTGCCCGAACTAGCAGCAATCTTCGCAACACAACTACTAGATGTTGTGGATCAGTTCATGGAAGCCCGCGACGACTATGTCATCGTCTTTGAGGAGGGAGCCGTTGCTTGGTGGAATGCGGTCAAAAGCATCGTTGGCGTCATCAAGCCTGGCGTGGACGCGTTAGCCGCGTTGTTGAAGTTCGTGCCTATCGAGAATCTGGCCGAGTTGGCCGCGCTCTTTGTAACACAACTACTGGACGTAGTGGATCAATTCGCCGAGGCCAAAGATAGCTATGTGATCGTTTTCGCTGAAGATGCGAAAGAATGGTGGGCCAACGTCAAGGCTTCGATTGGCATCATCAAGTCCGGCGTGGAAGCCCTGAAGGCGATCCTTGAGTTCGTGCCAGTTGCCAATCTACCGGAGTTAGCGGCGCTGTTCGCAACACAGCTCCTAGACGTGGTGGACCAATTCAGTGAGACTAAAGACAGCTATGTGATTGTATTCTCTGAGGCAGCGAAAGCCTGGTGGGACTCTGTAAAGAGCTCCATCAGCGTAATCGAGCCAGGCATCAAAGCACTCAAGGCGCTGCTCGAATGGGACGAGGCTCTCTCCGCCCCCATGGCTGCACGGGAGTTCGCCCGCGCTCTCTTTGATGTAGTCGAAGAACTAGAGGATATAGCCAGCGAATATGACGTGACTTTCACCGACGAAGCCCTCAAGTTCTTCGACGCAGTGAAAAAGGCCATCTCGATCATCGCCCCCGGTGTCAAGGCGCTCGAGAAGCTAGGCGAGTTCGTGGCCGTCAAAAACCTACTCACGCAGATGGACATATTCAAAGGCCAGATGAAGCTCGTGATCGACAAGATGATCGAGCTTGCAGGCAACTACGAAACGGAAGGCCTCGAAGCTGTCCAGAAATTTGGCATTGCTGTAGAGGAGATATTCAAAGGCGTGAAAGTCGCCCTCGAAGCTCTCAAGAAGATGCTCAAGCTCCCCGAAACGGGCGAGATTGGGCTTGCCGAGGCGGCGGACTTTTTCGAGGACGTCATGACTGAGATGGTTACGAGACTGGGCCTCATTGCTGTCGATATGGAGACCACAGGACTGGCACAAGCGCAAAAGTTCGCCGATGCAGCGGTACGGATTCGCACTGCCATTCTCGCGGGCATCAACTCCATTCTGGTACTCGGCGAGGCGGGACTGCCGGGCCTTGGCGGCATCCCAATAGCAGTGGGCAGTATGGTCGATCAAATCATCGCCGTGATCCGTAGCAAGCTCACAGAGTTCTTTAACATCGGCTTCGCCATGGGTCGCTCTCTGGCACAGGGTATCATCCTGGGTATGCAGAGCGGCCTTGCCAATATCGCCGGCGCATTGCCAGTTGTGGGAGCCCAGCACGGTTTCTCGGGCGTCGTCACGCGCCCGACACTGTTCCTGGCCGGCGAGGCTGGCCCCGAGAGCGTCAACATCACGCCGGGCGGCGCATCGGGGGGCATCCATATCGAGAACCTGAACGTCAGCGGCACTGGCAATGCAGGCGCTGACGTGCGCAACACGATCCGCATGCTAGAGTTTGGGACGGTGAGTCCATAATGGCAGTCTACTACGTGCGCAAGAATGGCAATAATGGCAGTAGCGGTCTCTCACCTGCGCAGGCGTGGCTGACGGTCGATAATGCAGCCAACAACGTGGCCGCCGGCGACAGAGTATGGATCGGGCCAGGCGTCTATCGCGAGATGCCTGTGATGGACGTGTCTGGGGCTTTTGGCTCGGAGATCGAATTCTTTGGCGATCCAACGGGCCGCGAGACCGGAGATGACGCGGGACTGGTCGTCATCACTGCCCACGATGCCGATGACGGGGCAGCTATTCGCGCCTATTCGATGCGCATGGACTTTCGCACGTTCGTTATCTGGCGAGATGTCGTGTTCGTCGGTGGCACAACCGCCGCAGCGGGCTACAATAACGTAGTCGCGACAACCGACTCGGCTTATGAGGGTTGCGAGTTCGAGCGCTGTGTATTGTGGGCAGGCAATTCATTCCTGGACTATGCTTTCAGCTTAGACTTGAACGATGGGCTCACGCCAGCGACAGTGGGGCTCTTGTTCAAGCAGTGCGTGTTCGTCGCGGCCTGTCGCGTAGACTATGACGCCCAGGCTATCGGTGCTTATGATCTCAAGATGGTCGCTGAGAACTGCCTGTTTACTGGATTTCATGGCGGGGCGAATGACGGCTTTTGGCTCAATCGATTGGCTCTCGGCCCCTTCGCAGTCGGCGGCGTAGACGTGATCAATAATACGTTCCTGGGACGCGATAGTGCAGTGCTATTTGAGGCGTTTTCCAACGTGGCTCAGCCATGTACGGCGCGTAACAATTTGATGATTGGCTGCACCACTGGCGTTGCGGGAACCGGCGCAGGTGCGGGCGCGGTGCTTGAGGATTTCAATGTGATGAGCGGCGTGGGCAACCAGACCACCGGCGTCGTCACGAGCGGGGGCAGCACAGACATAACCGTCGCGGCGCCGTTGCTGGGTGGACTGGCGGACATCTCACTGTATGCGCTGCTAGGTTGGTCGCCCTGGAAGCCATGGGAACCAATTATCCCGAATCCCGCCATAAGATTCGCATCGGCGGCATTTGCACCTGACGATGATCTATATGGGAACCCCAGGCCTATGGGACGCAATACAGATGACGCGGGAGCCGTCGAGAACCACCCGATAGAACAACAAGAGACCGCTATAGTTCAGGCGGGGGATGGATCACTGCGGCTAGAGGGCGCCAGCTATCGCGAGTTCTGGCATCCTGTCGAGGCGGGGACGAGTATCACGGTGTCCGTATATGGCCAGTTTGATGCGAATTATACTGGCGCGACACCCATTCTGGAACTTACTCACATCCCCGGCGTGGCGGACCAAAGCGATGCCATGATCGGAGGCGCAGGTGCATGGGAACAGTTGAGTATTACCATGACACCGACGGATGATGGCTGGATCCGCGTGCACTTGCGTAGCCGCGACACGTCGGCCAATGGTCTGGCCTATTTCGACACCTACGAGGTAGCATAATGCCGGTCGGCGATTTCTCGATCTGGGACATGGGCCTATTGCCTCCCGGCGTGATGTCGGCGCTGATTGTGGAGCCTGTCCCACCTGATAGCAATGGCAACGGCAACGGCAACGGCTCAGTGATCCGGCACTTTGAACAGGAGTGGTTCCGGCTCGTGAACGATGAGGGCGACGTCATCGAACTCCGCGGTCCGCTTTGGGTCACGGCGCACGATGGACTGGGCCTCGTGCAGTCGCGTGCCTTTACGCAGGCGGGTCCCCAGCAGCATGGCCAGACGCTCGCGGCGGCGTACCTGCAAGCCCGCGTGGTGACGTTACAGCTCCACGCTCAGACGGCCACGGAGCCTGCATTGCAGATCCAGCGCGACGCCATGGCCCTCATGTTCAACCGCCCGAACGTCGAGATCCACCTCGACACGATGATGCCCTCGGGGACAGCGCGGCGCCTGGATTGCCGCTACCTGAATGGCTACACCGCGCCCCGGACGGCCAGGACGCCCTATTTCACGCAGCCGGACGTGCTACAACTCATCGCCGATGATCCGATCCTGTACGATGTTGACCTCATCGTCGAGGAGTTCAGGCTGGGACCCTACTACGCAGGCTCTGGCGGCATGTTCGTGCCGACAGAGGTGCCCACGTTCATCGGTACCGGCAACATCATCGAAACACGGGACATTGTCTATACGGGGACGTGGCTGGAATACCCGATCATTCGGTTCAACGGACCATGTCGCAACCCCCACATCGCCAACTTGACGACGGGCGAGGTGCTGGAATTCCTAGAGGGCACTGAGGTCAACGAGTTTGACTTTCTGGAGGTTGACACGCGCTACGGGTTCAAGACGGTCACTGATTCGGGCGGCAACCCACGCATCGATGAGTTGACGGAGACGTCCGACCTGGCCACGTTTCACATCGCCCCGCATCCCGAAGCGCTGGGCGGCATTAACGACATCCGGGCGTCGTGTACAGATGCGACAGCAGACACGGAGATTCTGCTGCAATATCAGGTGAGATACCTACTTACGTGAGGAGCCTAAAATGACACAGACAAGCATGTTCTGGCCTACGGCTGGCATCGGTGATGGAAGCGCGACGGGGTACAGCGCAGACGCATGGCACGCACTATGGCGAATGTTTTGGACCAACGACCCAATGACGCAGGGCGTCGCGCTGGGTTTTCTGAATGACCTTGAGGTCACAAATCCGGCGGGCGTGACCCTGCGCGTCGCGTCGGGGGGTGCCTTAGTATACGGGCTCCCATATAGAAATACCGCCAGTATCGACCTCTGGCTGACGACGCCCGTCATAAATACGACGGGGTGGCGCCTCGTTTTGCGTGCTTCTTGGGAGGCGCAGACCGTACGCGTCGTGCTTTTGCAGAGCGCGGACGGGGTTATCGCTATTCCTGGCCTAACACAAACGGTCGGGGTGACTTTCGACCTTCCCCTCGCGCAGGGCTTTATAAGCGTAGTTCCCGCCGTTACTATAGGGGACAACCGCGCCTATTTCGAGCCCGGCATCGAAATAGACAACGGGCATCTGTCAAACCGAACGAGACGTATATCTGTCGCCCCACAAGTGGCACAGAATCAGACGGACGGCACGTTCATCCACCGCCAAGCGCGCGGCGGGATCTTCTTTCCCGATCTGAAGCTCGTGCGCACAACGTCATGGTTCGCCGTCCCTGTCAATTATGTGAGCGACCTGGTTATCACGGCGGTCGTGGGCGGTCAAGCGGCGGCCTTTATCTACGCTCAGCACTACGCCCAGTGGGACAGATGCGGTGGTACGACCGGCATTGATAACATAACGATAGCCTTCGCTCAGTACCTTACGGCTATTCTGGAAGTGGCCTGCATTGCTCCGATAGCGATTCCCGATACAGACCTGGACGTCGGCGACTTCGTCGACCTCGAGTTTGTACGGGATGGACTCGACGCGCTCGACACAAGTGGCGCTAGCCTACAGTTTCTTGGCTGGTACATCGACTACACCGCGGACAGCTAAATGCCCAAAACCTGGCAGGTCTGGATACGCAACCAAGCGGGCGCCCGCACCGCCAACTATACCTTCGAGCAACAAGGCGGCATGGGCTTCGACTACACCCGGCGCGTCAATTCGCCGGGCGCCTATGGGTTGCGCTTTCTGAAAAAGGCCACCGAAAGCCTTGCCGACTTTCAGAAGCGCGTCATCGACCACTTTGTGCTCGACGCGCAAGTCGAGTTCTCGTGGCGCTGGCAGGAAGAGGATATCGATTGGCACGACGACGGGACGTTCTTTCATCGGAGTTGGGTCAAGCGGTATAACGCCGCAGGTGCCCTTGTCTACGAGACCGGCGGCCGTGGTTATCTCGACCTCATCAATCGACCCATCATCGACGAATTTGCCGAATCCGCCGGCGCCATCAAAGAGGGGCCTGCCGAAACGATCATCAAAGAGTTCGTCAACGAGCAAGCCGGGCCAGGGGCAGGTGCGCGAGCGATGCCAGGGCTTGCCATCCAAGCCGACGCGGGCGGTGGTAACATCGTGCGGGTCACCCATCCGCACCGCAAACTACTGCCCATTATCCAGGAAATCGCCAAGATCGGCGGCGGTGACTTTGACATAGTTCGTACCGGAGTCGCAGCGTGGGAGTTCCGTTGGTATGAGGGGCAACGTGGCACAGACCGATCGATGACCGTTCTGTTCAACGTCGCCCGCGGCAACATGGAACAGCCGGAACTGCGCCAATCGCGTCATAACGAGGCAACCGTCATCGTCGTGGGCGGCCAGGGCCAGGGGAGTGACCGCGAGATCGTGCGGGTAGAAGACGCGGTGCGCGTAGCCGCATCACCATGGAACCGCATTGAGGAGTGGCGCGACGCACGGCAAGAGCCCGACACGGCCGGCCTTAATGATTTGGGTGATGAACGTCTGGAAGAGCGGCGCCCCAAAGACGAGCTCACGTTCAAGCCGCTACAGGTGCCGGGAACGCTGCTCGATAAACACTACTTTTTTGGGGACTTGGTGAACGCTGAGATGCTCGACGTGGCTGTGGTCAAGAAAGTCCAGGCATACACCTACGCGTGGAGCTCGGCCCGGCAAGACCTGGGCATAGAGTTAGAAGATGTCTGACGCACAGACGCTTGAGTTGCTCGAAGCGCTGGGGCGACGCGTTGCGAATCTGGAGATTCTCGAATCGGTCCAGAGCAACGCCGATCTCGACTTTGCTATTCCCTCTGTCACGCTGGGACTCGCCGATGCGATAGGCACGCTGGACACGCTGTTACGCAGCGATGCGACGCTGATCTCTCAGCATTTGGGCATCGGCGTTGGCGTTGCGCCAACCGCGGACCGGATCCGCACGCTTCGTAACGACGCGAGCATCATACCGACGCTACTGATCGAACAGGATGGCGCCGGAGATGCGGCGCAGCAATTCCTGGAGACGGGTGGCCAGGCGTGGACGATGGGCATGGACAACAGCGCCTTTAATGCGTTTATCATCGCTGGCGGCGCGGACTTGGCAACGAACCCGTTCTTGGCGATTCTCGCAACTGGCAGAACTGGTCTCGGGACAGTGCTGCCGAGGTTTTTGCTACATCTATCTGATGGATCCGCAAGTGGCCTTACCGCCGCTGCCGGCAACGGTCTCATGATCACTGAGGCGGGCACGGCCCGCCTCTACTTTGAGGATACTGGCGAAGGCGCTGGCGACAGAGTCATGGTACTCTATCACCAGGATGAGTTCCTGACCATAGGATCAACAACAGATACGGGCGCGGCCTTTGACCAGCAATACATTCTGCGAATAAGCAGAGACGGCAATGTCGGCCTGAATACTGCATCGCCGGATGCTAACTTTCAGAACGTCGGCGACACGAAGCTCGGCGATGATGATACCAATTATATGTTCGTGGGACTAACTGGCGATGTGACATTCGTCGGCGGCGCAGGCCTTCTTTTCGGTCATATGTATGTGGAGCTCGCCAGTCCTATAACCGTTGCCATAACCGTCAATGTTATAGCGGAGGTGGAGAACGCTGCCCAGGATGGTTGGGTGGCAGGCGAACTAAATGAGGTCACATTCCCGGGGGGGGGTACCGAACATTATCTCACCATCTCAGAGCCGGGCCGGTATGAGATAAATTGGGACATGTCCATCATGACTACGGTTGGAAGCGGTGGCGAGATTCATGGCGGAATAATGGTCGATAGCGTTGCCGTCAGAAATCAGGGTGAGGCTCACAGGACTATTAGCGCTGCTAACGATTCAGGTTCTATAAGTGGGCACGCTATACTTGATTTGCCAAAGGGCACGGATGAGATTAGCTTGTGGCTACTGAATACAAGCAACAACAATGATGTCGTAGTGGATCACGGAAATCTTGTCGTGATTCACATAGGGGGAACGTAGAATGGCAAAAGAGAAACGCCTGACGCCGGCGCAGCAAACCATCATTCGCAGCCTCACGGCGGAGCGGACGCGCGCACTAGCAGCGCATGACGGAGCGATCGCCGAGTATCTGAGGCTCCTAAAGACTACGTTGAAACTCAAAGGCGCCTGGGTTTGGGCTGGCACTGTGAGCGAGATCAAGCTGGTCAAGCAACCCAAGCCGCCAAAGTCGCCAAAGCCGCCAGATGAGTAACTGGCGTCTCGCGGCAGTTCTGATCCTCGCGGTGGTGTTGCTGGGCGTTCTGGCCATCACTGCTCGGGCGCAGGGCGCATGGGTGCATGGCATCGTGCAAGACAAAGCGTACCAGCCAGTCAACGGGGGCGACATCTGGCTTGAGCGCCAGTGGAGAATGGATGATTGGCTCATCGCCCCGTGTTGCGAGAGCCACCCAATGCAGGGGCACGCATTTGGATGGACCGTATCGCAGCCTGGACGTTATCGGCTCCGATGGGAAAAACGCGGATATGCCGTTGTCTGGACTCAAGACGGCGAGTTTACAGTGCCTGGCGCGCCCGTAGGAGACATCGTCGTGAACGTGAGGCGCATCCCAGTAGCGACAGCGACGCCAATTGTGCCGACGAATACGCCAAGGGCAACGCCGACGGGCTTCCCGGTGCCCACGACGCTCTACCCGCCGACAGTGGATCCAACTGCGACGGCGACGGCCACGCCTACCGCCGCGCCGTGCCTGGAGTTCCAGCAGTTCACGTGGGCGGAGCGGCGAAGCGTCATAGCCACAGCGGCGATGCACATCGG